>Ga0302250_1000210_pt1 | contig 72502 bp, 143 predicted proteins | sample AAG_RA_Asp_MG_FD_193536 | JGI IMG/M metagenome (GOLD analysis project Ga0302250, IMG submission 193536) | Enriched activated sludge microbial communities from anaerobic digester in WTTP, New Holstein, Wisconsin, United States - AAG_RA_Asp | ecosystem: Engineered > Bioreactor > Anaerobic >... | reverse complement strand
TCCAACGAACGATTGGGGTATCATCTCGGGTTGTTCTTGAATTGTGCAAGCAAAACAAACAAAATTATTATCTATTTCCGCTTGGTTAATTTTAATAAATTTGTATGGAATGGTATTTTCCAAATGGAGTTTTAAACAAGGTATCCAAATGGAATTTGTTTCTTCAAAGAATTTTATTCCTTGATTAGAAACTATTAAATTAATATTATGAATTTTTTTAATTTTATTTTGATTTCCATATTTTCTCATTACTTGACCAGCAATTAAAGCTGGCAAACAACCGCGAATATCTTTTACCAACGATGTATTGTATTTTTTTATTTTATTTTTAACTACAAATTCTGCTACTTCGAAAGCCTTCGCTAATTCATAAGTGAAATCTCTATTATGTTTAATTTTATAAGTCAAAATCATTTAACTTCTTCCATTTTAATTTCTGGAACAATATAATCTAAATAAGCAACCATTGTCATATTATGAGAAATTGCTGCGCGTTTAATCTTATTTTTAAGTCTTTCGGAAACTCTAATACCACGTTCCTTTTCCATATTAATGTATATGTTTTTATAGTATTTAAAGTTTTTGTATATAATATTTATTATTTTTCAAACCATCCCTGCAATCGCCCCAACTTTATAATTTTAACCGGGTCGTTTCTCAAACCTTCAAGAATATATTCTCCATCGCCCCATCCATAGTAATGCATTCCCCCGCGCGCTTTCCACCAACGATACCATTTATAAAATACTTCGAATTTGTCTATTACTATTATTTCTTCTTCCATTATGCAAACACCACCGTTAAAATAAACGCACAGGTGATTGGAATCATCCATGGCGACCCGCGTGGATAGTTGTTAAATTTCTGCCATAGTGACAACCCTTTATTTCCAACCCTCCGGTTATAGAAATAAACATAAATCATCCATAACACGGATGTTGTTGCCAAAAATATTGCAAACATCAATTGAAATATATTTGTGCTATCTAGTGGGTTAATTGGATTGAGTACGCAGAACCACGATATTAATATCAGGAACCGCGCGTCTGCTCCGCTATAGCATTTCACAGCAAATAAGCATATGAACAATAGGGTTAATAAACCGGATAATGCTATATAACCAAGAGGCAACCCATTTGTGTATAGAATTGCCAGACATGGAACATTGATGATTATTAGTGGGGTAAGCGACCATTTGGGAATCGCCCGGTATTTAATATCCCAATAACAAAGGGGAATTAAATAAATCAGTGTTGAAATGACACCAACGTATGCAGCAGCATGGACGTGATCAATCATAATATTTACCACTCATATACATTATGATAATACCGATAATTGTAATTAGTGTGGGAACGATAAATAATGGGGATAGTGGTATATATCTGTTGTCTATATATGTAAATAATAATCCGGTAAATAACAACATCGAAGATCCAAATATCGATATAAAACTCCCAATCGTATATAGATCAAAAAATTTGTTATTATTCAAGTTCTTTCCTCCTTAAATATAATGATACTATATACCAAACACCCATTATAGTTATAATACCTATAATTATTCTAGTGCTCCATATTTTTAAATTCTCATCAGCAATAATTTTTTGCTGTGCTCTAACCTGTTCATTTGATGGTGTGACCGGAACCATCACGGTTACCGGCACGGTCACAACCTGTGTTACAGTTTCAACCACCGGTGTTGGTGTTGGAACAAATTCTTCTGCCCCATATCTTCCAGATATATAACGAATCGTTTTTGGTGGAACATATGAATTTGGAGGAGTGTCATAAATGATAAATGTATATGTTGATCCACTTGTTGAATAATTTGTATACGCTGATACTGTATGATCACCCAATGCCAAATTATATTTTGCAATAGGAATGACAACATCAAACCATCTCATATCTCCGGGATTATTGGTTCCTCCTGCAACGGCAGTTGTTGTATGAGATTTTAATGTCCTTGGTGTTTGTTGTTTTTCATCAACTACAAATTTTAATATAGAACCAATGGCGACATTAGTATAACCTTTGACTTGAATATAACTGATGTTTGTATTATATTCGGTAACACCCGCATAATTTACAGTATAATTAAATGTGTTTATTTCTCTGATGCTAGTAATTTCAATAGATGGTTCTTGCAATTCCATAGAATATGTTTTAAATACATCAAGTGTGGATGGTAAAACCTCATTAAATTTTTCTTCCAATACACGCGGGGATAATCCGAATGCATTTATTTCTTTAATTGAAAATGAATTTGAATCAAACCATTTAATTTTTTCTGATTCTGTATCGTATTTCACTGTGAAACTATTACTGGTGTTACCAAGTGTTTGCATTTTCACAGTATACAATCCCGGTTCAAATCCAGATAATACATCGTTTGATAAATCCACATGTGTTGCATTGGTAGATGTGAAATCAAGAAGTTTGTTGATTCGCCCGAATAACCATATGTTTGTTGTTTCATTAGTTTTGACTGTTAAAGGATCTCCGCGCGCCAATAAGTAATCCGAAACATGTTTTATTTCAACGGGGGGTTGTATTGGGATTTCCAATTCACTATATTTATGTGAAATTATTTCAGAAATATTTACAAGTGTCCCGTTCTGATAACGCATCGTTGTGTTTTTGTAGGATTGGGGATATACTACAAATGCCAAAGTGTTTGCGTGCCATTCGAATTTATCATTATATTTATACCACTTTCCGGTTCGTGTTTCAAATATTGATGGGTCGATATAAAAATTATAGTAGGCCGATTTATATGGTGGCAAATCTATAATATATGAAGCATTTGAATCATAGGAATCATAACCATTCCAATATGCGAGTTTGGGGTATGGGGGAACAACACCGGAAATATCAATCGTGTCATTCACATAAATGGAAGCACCTTGTGAAATGTAAGGATTGGGGGTAACGGTCGGAGTGGGGGTTGGTGTTGGAATGGGTGTGGGTGTAGGGATATAACCGGTTTCTATTGGTGTAACGGTTGTATAAGGTGTAACTACCGTGATATTATTTGCCGCAACCGGAATAATAAATACCATTAATATTAAAACGACAAATAATGATTTCATTGTTTTTTTGCTCCGTTTTTAAATGCTTCAATGACATATGGTAATGCAAGAATTAATATGATGAGTGCAGCAAAACAAATTGAAGCACTTTTCCATGCAAATTCAAAACGTTTTGCTTGCGATATCATAAGATATGGGAGCATAGAGTAGTAAGCAGTGAAGAGTAGACCCCAAATAATACCTCCAACGGTTCCGAGACGAAGTGAGAGTTTGATGCGCGTCATGCTTGTTTCTCCACATTCATCCAAGATCTGCTTTTACAATCTGGACATGAAACCGGTTGTGCCGGAGGTTTTATGCGCGCGCGCCAAATATAATTACATTTAACACATCTATAATACCCTTCTGGAGTTTGTTCGTTGGGTTGTATCTTCATATTAATAATAGTAGTAGTAATAATATATAAATCTTTGCGTTGCTTTTTCATACGCATATATAAGTGTTATGGAAAAGTATAAATACTATTAATATCTATGAACAATGAAGATTATGACCAAAAAGAATACACAAGGTAAAAAGAAGCACATGATAAGAACCATGTTCGATATTGATTTTTTAGAACATCTCGATAGGGTTGGTGAAATACGTATTGCTTCCGACGGTCGTGTTTATGGATTCGAGGCGTTTGTAAAACGCATGGCGCGCAGAGGGAGGGTGTGGTAGATGAATAATATTGATTATACGGAGGCAACTCCGACGATTAAATTCAGCCAGTTCGGGACTCTGCCGTCTGGTTATACTGCTGAATTGTGAATATCGGGATCATACGAGGTGGCCGCATGAAACAGACTTACAAACGAATCTTTATCACGCTGCTCCTTCTCGGGCTGTGCGTTGGCGGAGTACAGGCATCCACCCAACTCAATTATACCGCCTCAAAAGGCGGGGTATTTAACGGGGGGTTTGAAACGGGGACGGGAACTGCTACTGCGAGTGGGTGGGTCGGCTCTGAAAATTACGGGTGGTACGATCTACATGGATTTGTCGGTGAGATATTATATGATGCCAATCAATCCCACACTGGTACAAAATCTATGAAATTTTATATACCTACCGCGAATTCGGGTGCTTATGGATACATTTCTGAAAATAATCCAGGTTGGAGCATTCCAACATGGAAATCTCATATTGTTCCACTAAAACCCAGTACTGTATATAAATATAGTGCTTGGGTAAAAACAGATAGCGTATCGAATACATATGGGGGAGGGGCTACAATTCTTGGGCTAGTAATGGATTCCTCAAACACTGTATTATCAGAAATTACCATTTTTAGTGGGTTAACCGGGACACGGGATTGGACTCCCTACAATTCTACGTTTACTACAGGGAGTACTGCCGTATATTGGGTTGATAATTTGGGGGTCACCAAAGAATCCGGGAGTGTTTGGTTTGACGACATCACCCTTGAAGAAGTCGTTACCGATACACAATTAACAGCCAAGATAGTCAAGCCGGTTGTGCAGGGTGTAACGAGTACCGATAATATTGATCAGTTTCTCGATTCAGGATGGGCTGCTACAAATACCTATGCGCTTGGTACAACCGTTAGTGAGACTGCAACCGGATGGCAAGCATTCACACCGACAAAAAACCACATAACAAATATCTCAATTTATTGCGTGGCGACTGGTACTGCTGCAACATGGACAATGTTGGTTCACGACGCATCAAATAATACCGTGTCATCAAATACGTTCACTCCGGTAACGGGGGTTAATACAATCCAAGTACCAGCACTATGGACCTCTGGGAATTATCACTTCCACGTTATTTCCAGCACCACAACAGGCACACCAACTCTGAAGGCAGGAACGTCTAATGATATGGATACCGCATCATATATCCAGTACTTCGCAAAATCCACCGAATCTGCCTCCATCACCGTCAATGGTGTAAACCTAAATATAAGTACGAATGATGCAACAGGGTTATTGAGTGGGGCGATAGTGGATCTGGACAAGGGGTATTATAACTGGTCATCCGATGTTTCAACAACTGCCGGGGGATTGGCGTTTGCACCCGCTGTATATTCAACAACACAATCCACAAGAGCGGGGTATACAAATCCGTTTATAATCGCAGGTTGGGGTGGCCTGGGTTCGCATCTTGCTACGAACAAGCCAATAGTAATTAAAGTAAACACAATGTTACCGGCAGAACAGGTATATTTGTCTACAAATTATTGGGGAGATTCGCAACCACGCATCTATAATTGGAGTTTGGATGGTGTGACGTGGACTGAGTTTGTCAGAGGAACGACTACAGGAGCGGGATGGAAACCATTAACAGGGTCGTTCACTCCAAATTCCGCAACATTTTATATCCAGACATATTCAACCAGTGCTATAAACAACGTAGAGTTCCAATACCTATCAATCAATGCCACCCTCAACACCACATCTCTCAATGGCATCACCCAAACCATAGTTCCCGGCACCAACACTTACCTGTTCAGCAGCAATGGTCAGGCAAATTCATCCAGTTTAGATCCAAGTTTACAGATGAACGTGTGGTTGATTGAAGGTGCAGCAACCGTTGTTACAACATTATCGCCATCATCTGGTGTAGCCCCATTATTAGTAACTTTCAATGAAACATATTCGGGGCTTCTCCCAGATAGTTATTATTGGGAATTTGGAGATGGTGCAACATCAACGGATAAAAATACTACCCACACATATACAACCATCGGCACATTTGATGTTAATCATAGAATAATGAACGGATCAATTATTTCGTGGGCAAATACAACATCGGCTGTTACCGTTTTAGGCGGATCGGTTACTGCTAATTTTACCGCCAATGTTACAGCGGGTGATTATCCACTATATGTTCAATTTACTGATACATCCACATATATTAATGCAACCCCATCGTCGTGGTACTGGACATTCGGAGACGGTCTTACTTCTACATCACAAAATCCCTCTCATACTTATTCGAATGCTGGAACATACAGTGTTAACTTTACAACAACTACTGATTACGGAGAAAGTTCAAAATTGAGAAGTGCATATATAAGTGTCGGTGGGGTGGCTGCTAATGGGCGACAAGATGTAATTTTAACAAATACAAATAATATAGTGACATTGTATATTAAAGATGCCACGAGTGGTAATTTAATTACACATGCCGCTGTATCAGATGAGATGGGGAACGAACTCACTTCCTACGGAAATGGTATATTTTCGGGTTCATATTCTACGGGTCAGCATACATTTACAGCAAACGCTACCGATTATTATAACAATCGTGCTACATATCTTATAAGTGGAGATTTAATACAAACGATTTATTTAACACAAGTTGCATCATCTGTTTCCACCACGTGGTATACTCCCAAAACAATTGTGATTTCGTTTGTAGATGCATATGGAAATCAAGTGAGAGGCGCTTCTGTTAATGCTCGTTTTAATGAAACCACGTTGCCAAACGGGGTATCTGATTTAATTAGCAATTATGGAATGAATGTAAATGTAGCGAATGAGGCGTTGAATGGAACATTGTTGATGTCTGGTTCTACGGATTATCAGGGATCTATAGTATTTACGATGCTCAGTGCTTTAAAATATGATATTGCTATAACATATAATGGGGAAACAAATTATTATTCGATATATCCACAGGATTCACAATATCAATTCAGATTTTTAACCACTGTTGCCACAGATAATATATGGGATGATTTGTATGCAAATGGTAATACGAAAGTTTGGGCCACGGAACCAGATCCATCTAATGTTACATTCTGGTGGTCATTCCAAGATATGACGAGCTTGACAACACGGGTGGATTTCTATTTGAAGGATGTTGATTTAGATACGATGGTATATATAACAAATGTTACTTCGCCCGTTGCTGGAAATATTTATCAATTGAATTATACGGTTCCAAATGTAAGGGGTAAGAATTATTTAGTATGGGGCAACTACACGAGGGATGTATGATGATGTCTTTGAAAAGGCGATTGGCATTATTAATGTCATCATTTTCGTTGCTTGTGGCTTCGGTGTCTGCAACAAGTGTCAGTCAGGTTTTTGCTGGTGCTGCTGCATCAATGTCTGGGGCCGGTGGATATTTAATCGATTTGGGTATCCAAAATATTCCCGGCGTTACAGCAACACAAGCAGCGTTTTACTATAATATCATTTCTATAGCACTTGTAATGTGGTTAGCGTGGGTAGCAGACGAACCTTCTTCGGCACAATTCTGTATTATTGGTGTGGGGATATCCGCATTTTGCGCTTGGGTGAAATGGTTTACAACCCCAAATAATCCCGGCGGGGAATGGGGGTTGATTATAATGTGCGCCGTGCTTGCAGTTATACTTTATATGACCGAAAAGAAACGGATGCAATTCGGAATAAATGGAGCCGGAGATCCATTAATTAATATATTGGTATTTATTCTACTCATGCAGTCATCGATTGGGTTGATCAACGGGACGGGTATATTTACGGAACCCGGTGCAACCATTGCAACTCCACAAGAATGTGCAAGTGGCTCCGTCACTTATGAAAATTGTGCTATCAACGGGAACTTGATGTTGACGAACATTAAAACCACTAGCGGAACCGAAAATATTCTGGGGCAGTCGTTTAATATCTTATCAACTGTTGTATCGATGGGTTGGAACCTACTGGTACTAATTGTCAATTTGTTGGTTTCGGTAGCGTTCTTTGCCACAGTGCTTTTACAAACATACCCGTGGATCAAAGATTCCATGCAAGCGATGACGTTAGTTGCAATGTTACAAGTTGGAATATGGGTTATTTATATATTAGCATTATATAGATATGTTTGGAAACCGATGCCGGGCGATGGGAGGCTTTAATCATGTCGGCTGGTGCAATGCAAGGTTTTATCATTAATCTTTTTGCGTGGGGGGTAATATGTATAGCAATAGGAAAGGCGTGGGATATGCTTGGAGCCACAATGAATAATTTAAATTCGTTGGGTCTAACTACGCAGGATTCCATGAACACATTTCATTTATTGACGATGTGTTTTTATGTGTTGGGAATATTATTCCTGATAGCATCTGGGTATAATTTGATTGTCGAATCAAAAAGAGATAGGAGCCGACAGACATGAATACAATGGGTTTGATATTTTTAATTATGGGAATTATAATATGCGCGGTTGGTATGATATATGCAACAGATTGGACTTTGGTTGGAACATGGGTTGGGGGAGCCATTATGGTAGTCGTTTCGGTTGCTGTGATGTTTCCACAAAATAAAGGGGTGAATATTTAATGGCATCGGCGGGTAGGATGTTAATAGCAGGTATTTCGATGCTGGTAGTTACGTTGGCATTGGGGATTTATACTATTATATTTGGGACGTTGTTTTCGAAGGTGGTTCCTTTGTTTAAGAGCATGACTCCCCCCTATTGGTGGAATGCACTATCGGGTGATTCTATAATCTGGATGATGAGTTTAGTATGGGTTTTAATTATATTATGTGAAATATTTATTATCGTACGCTTGTGGCACGAGGCCAGCCGAGTAACTTCATACGATACAGACAGCGGGTGGTGAAATAATGGATACTATTATCTCTAAAATAATTCCAACATTATGCGCGCTTGGTAGTATTGTCGGGTTGGTGAAAGCAGATTCGCCTCCGTATATAACTATTACTCCCACACCCACGATTACACCTTTAGAAGTTACAACGTATGGTAAAGCCTTTGATAATCTTACCTCCTCCAACTTCTCTATTATAACATTCCCACAAAACGCTCTTTCCCCCTATGCGTGGACAACAATGGGCAGCTTATCTGTTCCCTCATTTTTAATTTTTTTCTTCATCTACATCGGGATGTGGCTATCACATGCTAACTTGAGACTTGCATCTATCACAGGTCTCCTACTCGCGGGTGCATTCTTATTTTCCGATGGGATTGGAATTACAATGCCGGTTGTTATTCAGCCCCTTGCATTCGGGGCTTTGCTAGCTTCAATCACTGGTATAGTAATGTCAATGTTTAAGAATGTATAATAAACAACCAAAACCTTTTAATACTTAAAACTATTATCATATATAAAGGTGTTTGAAATGAAAGAAAAAATATTAATATTAATGTTTCTAACATGTTTAGTTATATCCCCCGTGTTAGCAGAAGATTATAAATTGGTGAGTATTACTTACGGTGGAGAACAATACATATCCGTGCCCTCTACTTTCAATGTAACATATTTATATACATCAGATATTCCACAAAACGGGAATTTATTATTATCTTTTCCAGACAATGATACATATATGGTGAGATATGAAAATTATGTCGAAATGATCACCGTGAGTAAAAATAACAAAGGCATTATAGAAACTATACTTGGGTGGTTTGGATTATGAATTTCAAATATATTGTTTTACTATTAGCAACAATATTATTAGTAACCCCCTCTTTAGCTGTTTCACAAACAGTTTCGTTTACGCAAGATGGTATATGGACATGCCCTTCTGATGTGACCACTGTATCAATAAAAATGATTGGTGGTGGATCCGGGGGGGTTGGTGGATATTATTGGGTTTATAATCAAGTTGGTGGTTTTATTGGATCTGGGAATGGGGCTGGTGGCAATGCTGGTACATACGTAACACAAAGCAATATTCCTGTTACTCCGGGGCAATCTTATTCTATAATAGTTGGAAAACCGGGTATAGGGGTTGATGGTAAATATTTAGTGGGAACAGATGGCATTCAATATTATTATTATGGGGAACCCGGAGGAAATTCTTCTGCATTTGGTTATATTGCTGAAGGCGGGGCTGCCCCATATATATCTTGGCATAGTTACCCATCCGGTGATGGCGGATGGTATGTTGTAACATTAAGTTCGGGGAGTTCTTCTAGAGGTGCAAATGGTTATGGTAATTATCAAATTGCATATAGTGGATTGAATAGTATTACTGGAACAACATCGGATAATTTACGTACATCATATGGTTCACCCGGTGGAATTGGTAATGGTGCTGGAGGAGGAGGCGGGGGCGCTGGTAGCCCGGTTGCTGGTCACTTCGCTCTTGGCGGCCCCGGGGGGAACGGTGCATATGGTTACGTAGAAATCACATATGATTCTTCTTCAACATCGGTTATACCTATGGGATATGTTGTTGATGCATATACGTCTTCTGCAATATCGGGTGCTGTTATAAATGCTACACAATCCGGAATTGTGTATTCTGCAACATCGGCAGCAGACGGCTCCTTTAATATGGATAGTGCATCTTTAACTTATGGTGTCCCACTAACAATTATGACTAATAAAAGCGGATATGCATCAGATGTTAATACATTTACTCCGTTAGCAAGTGGCCCAATCAATTTAACAATACCATTAATCCCAACGGCACAATATAGTAATACTCGTATTGTTGGCATTGTGCGTGATAGTTTATATGGAAACCCTATTTCAAGTGCAACGTATTACGCGCAAGACACAACCACATCGGTTATATCTACTGCAACAAGTAATACACGCGGTCTTGCAGTACTTACAGGATTGACTTCAGATCACTTTTATTATGTGTGGGCAAATAAGACGGGGTATAGTTCTCCCTCCCCCGTGTTAGTGAAACCATATAGTTAATATTAATTCCCACTATTTTTTAATAGAAAGATTTATAAAGTATAACTACAACTGTTATATAAAGGTGTTGTTTTATGTTACCTCCAGTTGTAGCCCCAAGGATAGTCGAATCGCATATGAATGTTCCTACATATAATAATGTTATTATTCCCGGTGAGTCTGCGCGCGGTGGTGCATATCTTGTGCAAGCAGTAGCAGCACCGAAAATAAATAACAATAATAAGAAGAGGTGAAACATGGGATCTTATGCTTCATATGCTGTTAGGGATTCTGGTGGGAATATCATAGGTTATCAATCTGCATATACCGGTCAAATTACTTACGAGGGTGGTGGTAGTCCACCAGCAAACGCGCACACTGTTGACACGCCACAACCCGCAATGTCCGGTAACACGGCTGCCGAAATTGCACAATTGGTTGGAAAAACAGGAGGTGTTGTAGATCCGAGTGTAGCACGAATCGCTGCTGCTCAAACGGCAACTCCTCCTTCGGCAGCACAAGAATATGATTATGATACTAACGTTCACCCCGCGTTGCCTCCAGCAATGTATAGGGCTGTGGAAACGCGCCCCGGTTATTATGCTTCAACCGAATTGGGAGATGCTGCAACACAAACGCGCGCAAAAGAATTAATGAATCAACCAAACAAACCATTCGGTTCATATGACGATGCTGTGAGGTATACATTAGAAGAACAACGACAAGCAGCAACCGATAGTAGGGCAAAAAGTTTTTATGAAAATGAGTTAACTAAATCAATTCAAGAACCGATAGAAGCAGCTAGCCAGTATCATTATATGGCCAAAGAAACGGGAAGACCAGTGGCGGCGAATCCTTATGAATACCAAGCGGATCTTGCCGTGGAGTTGTTGAAAGGTGCTCCTATAACCAGATCCGATGTGTTTCCTCCTGTTAGCGGGGAGATGTCCAGATATTTACCCGGTGGAACGATGGGTGTTCAACAGCATCAATGGAATACCGCATTAGGTAAAAACGAAAATGTTAATTTTATGCCGGGATTGGCGGCTTTGCAAGCGGCGGAAGGTATCGAAGGGCCGTATGGTGCTTTGTATGGTGGGACGGGTGTGAAGAGTATTACGCCGGAAAGTGTTGGTAACGTAATGGCGTCGTGGGAAACTAATGTTCCACGGTCGGTTGTTACTACAATGCCTGCACAATTTTCTGGTACTGGCCCCGATGTTACGATGAAAAGTCAACCGATGGCGGGTGGATTATATGTGGTTCCGGGCAGCGCGGTTGTTTTTAATAAGGGGGGACCGACCGGAACACAAAATGCTACTATTGGAAGCACAAATATCCCATCCACATTCACTGATGTTTCAAATGTTATAAAAGCCACTCCAATATTAAGTAATATTTATGATATTGGTTCAAAAGTTCCATCGGGAGAAGTTCCTGTTTTATCATCTGTGTACAAATTGGGAACAGAAACAAAATTGCCTGTTGCTAGTGATGTTTTGTCTGGAATATCACAGGGTGGTGCAGCAACAGAATCTTATTATGATTATCAAAAGGTTTCTTCTATAAACACAGAAAAAATTAATGCTCTTATGCCAGATTATGAAAAATCTTTGGTTGCATATAATAAAAATATGAATTCATATAATATAAATGCAAATAAGATGCAAGAAGGTTATGATAATTTGTTGACACAACAAAAAGATATAGAATTAAAATCGGAAATATATAATAAAAATCTCGAATCTTATAAAGCAAATCCAACACAAGAGGGATATGATAGTTTAATATCACAACAAAAAAATTTACAATCTTCAATTGATACTTATAGTAAAAACGTGGATATTTTTAATAAACAAAGTGCTATACCGACGCAAAAAGAATATGAAAACCTCACCTCGCAGAAAACAGATTTGGATACGCAATATGGAAAAATTTCTACATTGCAGGGGCAAATAGATACAGCAGAATCCCATTATGTCAAATCTGCATCTCCATTAACGGGAAATGTAGATCAAACAAAATTGTTAACGTATGGACTTGGTTCTAATATTGGAGATGTTGGAAAATGGTATTCTGCTAATATTCAAGCACCTATAGAAACTGCTGTATCTGGGTGGGGTATTCCCGGGGGTGTAATATCAGGTTTAACATCAACCCCGGAAATGGTAGCACAACTTGGGCAATCTGCTTTGGTCGGTGGAGAAACAATATTGCGTAATCCATCAACATTTGCTGGATTGGCAACAGCAGGTCTTGCAATGCAAGCAGGTGGGATGTATCAATCAGCAACAACAAATCCAGCAAAGTTTGCGGGTTCATTGGTTGGTCAATATTTATTGTTTAAGGGTGGGGGAAAATTATATGAAGCACAGCCTTATAGAATCGGATTGCAACGCGCGGAAATAATTTCGTCAAAAGGAATGGAAACACCAACTGCTAAATATACTTCACTTGTCGTTTCGAAATTATCTGGTGCTGATAAACAGATTGAACAATTAACATCTTCTTTGGTTGGTGTAGGCGGAAAAACAACTTCTCCCACCGATGTTATTATTGGTTCAAACCTTTTAAAAGGTAGTGCAAAAGATATATCATTTACTACGAAGATGAATACTTTTGCGGATGCTAGTCAAGCAGCCCAAAGATATACAACTCTTGCTAAAGGTGGAGTATCGGATTTCTATCATGTTACTCCTGAAAACGCATTTGTAAATCAACTCTTGACCACAGGAGAGGTTGTTGTTGGAAAGGGTGGAAAAGAAGGTGCATTATTCTTTGGGGATCCGGGTACAATACTTAAACAGTATGCTGGTGAAACCGGAACAAAAGTAGCATTGCGATTAAGAACAACTCCGGAAATCACGCCGGAATTTGCTAGCGCCGTGGGTAAAATAAAGAGCAGTGGAGCATATGGAAGGAATTTTGCTGATGTTGCAGCAACATTACCGCCGGGTAAATTATATCCGGGTCTTCGTGCCGCTGCTGGTAAGCCGTGGAAAGGATTGGGATTAGAAGAAGAATATGTGGTTGCACCAGAAACGAAACTATATTTAAAAAATGTAGAAAATGTTGTTTCACCATCTGGTGAGAAGTGGGCTATATTAGATGTTTCGACTTCTCCACAATTATTACCGAATTTAAAATATGGTGCTGTTAAAGCCGTATCCACACTAAAAAATGTGTATATTGGGATTCCAAAACCAACAGCAGAGATGTTTAAATTTAAAACCGAGGGTTCCACGTATGCGATGGAATCTCCATTGGAAGTTGCCATTGGTAAAAAATATATAGCACCCGAAGAATCTCCAAAATTAGATTTGATGTATAAAACCCATGAAATCACTTCTGGTTCCGGAGCAAAGTATGATCAAGCATCTACAGCGATAGGAGAAGTTGTAAAAGCAAGAAAATTCCCGAATTCGGCAGAAGTTACCGAAGCAATTTTACAAACTTCTCTTGATTATGGCGCAAAATTATATGGTTCCGCTGGGCAGAAGGCGGTTGGAATAGAACGTGGAGTTACAACATTGCTTCGCAATCCAAATGATCTTGATGTTATGATACCTTCTGAAGCAGGGCAACCGGGAAAATTGTCGTTGATAGAAGGAATAAAGAGCAAACTAACAACATCCAAAACATCGTCTTTACAATCAATGGGGGATTCATATGCACAAGATGTTACATCTGCTATAAATAAAGCCGCTGGTAAAAAGGTGGTTTATGTTAAAGATGGCACAGTAGAAATGTCAGACGGAAGTGGAAAATTATTTGATATACACAATGAAAATCCAACCGTCAACAAATTACTAAAGCAAGAAACAAGTCCATTTAGATCATCTTCGGGTTATTTCGGTCTTGGTATGAAACCACAGAAATATGTAAGTACTACTGAAGGATTAGAAGTAATGCCATATGCTGAACAAATTGGGAGAAAGGCATCTGGTGCAATGGAAATTACTCCAGAACCGAGAACCGTTACTGGCAAAGGATATGAAGGTGGGCCAGAAGTATTTTCTGTTACTGGAAAAATTGCTCCTAGATTTGAAGGACGTATGAAAGATATAGGAGATTATTATATTGGAGAAAAGGGCAATATAGAATTAATGAGCAAATCTTCCAATCCATTAACTAGAGCAAAGGCAGCAAAAGCAGATGTGTATTTAGAACAATGGTTAGATTTATGGGGGAAGGATGCATCTACAAAAGTAAGACAAAACTATGTTGGTGGAAAATTTAACATCGATTTGTCTGTGCCTTCATCAACCGGTGTAAAATCTGTAAGAATACCCGTGATGTCTGGCGCATCAATCATTGGTTCTTTATCTACAACCGCCATTCCAAAATATTCTCCATTAATGGGTGTTGGTAGTTTGAAACCGAGCGATTCTAAATTAAAAAGTGTTATTGCTACATCAGAAATGTTATCTGCTCCATCCAAAGAGATGAGTTTATCTAAAGATATGAGTGGTTATATATCACCGATTGAAAAATCTATTAGCAAATCAGTTTCAAAAGAATCTTCTGAAATACCAAAGGGGTTTTCTTCATCATTGGGTTCTTTAAAATCTGTTGCTTCTATACCATCGGTTTCAGAAATAAGTCTACCGTCCGTATCAAAAATAGTTTCTCCAATAGTTCCATCAATTTCTATATTTTCACCACCATCTCCACCGAAAGAGGGAAGCCCATCGATGCCTAATATACCATCTACACCTTCAAGCACAAAGATTTCTCCCCCATCTATTCCCTCCATTCCAACCAGTTTGCCACCATCAACACCAAAACCCCCGAGTCCCGGATCGCCAATTCCGATTCTCCCCACAGGTGGTAATTTGTACGGGAGTGGCGGAATAAGGGATAAGAAAAAGAGATACAAAAAACACGTTGAAAAATTCGAATATCCCTTTACCCCAGTCTTGGCAGCAGTAGCAGTAACAAAGGCTTTGAGAAGGGGTTCCAACGTAACACGCGGCCCGGGTTCATCATTACCATCATTCTCATTACAGAAACCAACTAAAGTGCAACAAAAGCCCGTTAAAGTGGTTCCTGCACAGCGTGCAGTACAACAGAAAGTAGCATCTATACAAATGCCATCATTTAGTATGCCCAACATTGGTATTACTAAAAAGTCATCTTCAACCACGGGCATTAGATCAATATCATTGCCTTCGTCGTTGCCACAGAAGAAAAAGAGAAAGTAACCGAAAGGTTTATAAATATGAAAGACAACATATATAATATGTTTTTGTTTATAGAGGTGAAAGTTTGGTGAACAGCAGTCGCTTCATGGTGCGTTTTCCGGGTTCTAAAACTTGGTGCGGAATGGAATCTTTAGAAGTAAAAAAGTTAAAACCATCAACGATGATTGAAATTAAAGATATCTCTTGTGGAAATAATCATAGATCGAGAGAATACAGCCCGAAACTTGGTAGGATTCCGCTTGAACTTGCAAAGATGAAATATTCAATTGATATCTAAAAATATATTTTTTATTATTTCCTCTTCTTCCCTACCAACAACGAAGTATTAAAATTTCTCCATTCTTTGTTATAAATATCAGAGTGTGGAATATTAACTTTCAACGAATCCATTCTACCCATATATTCCATAGTATTTGGAAGTTTAACACCGGTTTTTACACGTGGAATTAAACTACTGTGTTTCTTCGGGAATGTCCTTATGTATTCTTGTTCGATAGGTTCTTCTTCCCGTTCAAATTCCTCTTCCAGTTCTTTTGCAGTTTGTCCGTAGTTGGTCATAATTTTTACTCCTATTTACTCATTTTCCATCTTCCATTCACTTTAATATACGGTTTGCCGATTGGTTTAAACATTACTAACGAAGATCGAGTTAAATTTGCTGGATTTTTAAAATAAACTTTAATATTTTTTAAACCATATTTTTCTAATATCGTTATTATTTTTCTAAGATCTGCTATTGGATATGATTTCCTAAACCACAAATAACCCCCATCGGGAAATGTCCTAGGATCGTTTTTGTGACCAGCACAACTAAATTGTGTATAATATTTATGTTTATACATTATTTTTATAAGATCTCTGATTTCTGGATCTATCATATTATAATCGACCATATTAACGTCTCCTGCTCAAACTCGTATTAAAACTCTTAAGATCAATATCCCTTTCCCAAAACCCATCTTTCTTTGCATTGCTATCAATATTATTTAACCCCTGTTCCAACCGAGCGCGCATCTTATGTTTAGATGACGAAGTATAGTCGTGAACAAAGGTATCGAGTTTAAGATCCAAATGGATTTCATCTGTGGTATAAGGAATATATATTCCGCGTTCTCGTCCGTTTTCTACCACGAATACATAAGCATCAGTATCAAGATATTTAACTTCCGCGTGGTATTTATCAATTAATTTCTGGAACATAGGAATAACTTTATCGCGTAGTTCTTTTAATGCGAGCGCGCGCTTTAGTTCTTGTTCTTCACGTTGTTTCTTTACAGTGTCGAGAGTGTATGATAAACGATCAATTAATCCCATAATATATAATAGTAGGAAAGATGTATTTAAAGGTTTGGGTGTAATGATTAAATAGAAGTAACGCATATGTGTAATTATGTCTACTCCATTAAAGAATGTTGGAAATTATATAATATATATTAGGGAAATAACTATTGATAAAGAAGAAGATATTTCGTTGTATTGGTTATTTTATTTTATAATAGGGGTGGGAATAGCAATCATCACATTTCAGTTAAAGTCAAATATAACATTATTTTTAACAACAGCGATTGCGGCTTCATGTTTTATGTTACATTCGTTAAAATTGTTATTAGATAATCTTGATGGTGATTCTGCATATTATATTGATACCACAATGCACGATGTTGGTGGTAAAATAATTCGCAAAACAACTCTGGAACAAGATAATATTATTATAGATCGTGCTATACAAAAATTTGAAAGAGAGATTCTTTACAAGATCAATAAAGAAAAGGAACTTGAAGAGATTGTTGGGAAGTGTAAGTAAAAATTATTACAATTTCCTATTTTTCAACAACTTATTAATACAATCAAAACATATACTACTTACAATGTTAAAACGCCCACTCTACGAAACCCGTTGTGCTGCATATCATGAATCCGGACATGCTATTGCTGCTATTGTTTTAAATCAAAAATTCAACGGGGTAACTATTAAACAAAGCAAAAATTCTTGGGGTAAATTAGAAGGTTATACAGATGGCCCCCCACTTGCGCGCGCTATTGTCTTTCTCACTGGCCCACTCGCCCAATCTATAATATTTAATCAGGATATGTTGTTGTGTGGAACAGAAGAATATTATTTTAATTGTGGTGGAAAAGCGGATTTTAATAACGCATGTGTTGAATTGGATTGGATATATAATACATTAAAAACAACTAAATATAAAAGTTATCCACAATCATATAAACCGTGTAAGAGAAGATTATATATTTCTACATTGGAAGTAGCAAAAGAAATTGTAAATAATAATAGAGAACAAATAGAAGTGTTAGCAGAAAAACTTATTAAAAAGGAAACAATATGGTATTCTACCATTATTAAAATACTTATAAAAAATAAAATGTATGATTCGTTAGTGATTCCAACGATGCCAAAATTGGAAGAGGTTTAAATCTTCCTATTTTTCAACTTCATTCCGAACATCGTAAAATTATTCGGTGTAATATCAGCGCGGATTTTTGGTATGATAGATTTCTTTGTAATTGGATCTTTATTGGGATTATAACCAGCATTCGGATATAGCCCATTCATAACAACCAACGGCACGTTTTTATAACCTTCTCCCATTCTAGTGAGTGGTTTCGGCTCTTGTTTCTTTTTCTCACCAAATGTAACACCCATGAATGACATTTGAGCGGTTTTTGGAACCGTTGTATGCGCGGGAGATGATGGCGCGCGCATTGTATTGATCGGTCTTGGTTTCATTAATTGCGGGACGTTCATTGAAAGTCCAATCCGTGGAAGTGGGCCGGATAAAGGCGCGCGCGCTGGTGCTCTAACAGGCTGTGGCATTGGTTGTGGTTGATATGGCTGACGAACCATTGGGGTAACAGTGGGTTGCGGCGCAGGTCGTGGAGGTTGATATTGAGGTTGCGGTGTGGGTCTAAATAAATTACCGCGCGCGCTTTGTGGAAGTGTGTTTGGGAATCCCATAGATTGCCAGTTTTGCAGGTTAAAGCGATCTGGTTCGGGTTGTCTTTGCACCGGTTGTGGTGTCGCAGGCATCTCTTCAACAGCGGATTTTACTTTGCTTGGTGTTGCCAATTCTGCCACGCGCGGTTGTTCTTTTTGTTTATAGGCGGGTTGGTATGAACCCATGCCCCATCCGGATTTATAAGCGGATTCATATCCTCTCTTTCCAAGCAATCCACCTTGACCGCTGTAAGCGGGTTCGTAATTACCAGCTAATATATTTGCTTTCCCAGTGGGTTTTGATTTATCTTTCTTGCTTTTCTTATCGTCATCGTCATCGTCATCGTCATCGTCATCGTCATCGTCATCTTTACCAACAAGTTCTTTTTGCAATTCTTTTTCTATAGATGACAACTTTTTCTGCGTTTTCTTTTTCTGTTCTTTCTTTTCTTCCTCGGTTGGCTTTTTGCGTTCTGCTGCTCCGTGGTGTATCATTTCTTCGTCTATAAATTCATCTACTTTACCAACAACTTTTTTCCCAATATCTACGGCTTTTGCAAGTTTGGGATGTCGTTGCATGAATGTTTCTTTGCTTGCATCAATTCCCCCCGTTTTATCTTCTGCGGGAATCCCACGGCTTTTAAATTCTCCAGCTTCTCCAACTTGCTTCCCCCTTATCGCGGGTTTAGCAATCGCTTCTACTTCTTCCCCACTTGCTGCTCTTTCGGTAGGAACTGGCTTCTTCTTATGTTCTTTCATCCATTCAACAAAATCTTCGCCCGTTAAACCGTCCGGGGCTTCATCTGATGGGTCTATTGTTACCATGATTTAATCACCATATACTATATATATGAGTAATAAGTCATTGTTAATAAATGTTTCTATTAAAAGAGAAGTGTTAAAAAATTAAATTTTCTGACCCATAAAAGTATCCGTATCCTTTGCTTTAATCCCATCAATACGGACAACTTTAGGATCTTCTTTAAGAAGTTTTTCTCCGTCCATTACATACGCGCCCTTTGAATTTGCGCGCTTGTTAAGTTCGTTGTGCTGCAACTTCAATGATTCCTGATACTTTTTCATTTTCTGTACCTCTTTATATTTAAACATATTCTTTTATTGTATATAAACTTTACGCACATTATTTATAACCAACGCAAAGTTATAAATACTATTAAATATCTATAAATCTTTAGATGGATGAATTTATAAGTACGGTGTCGATTCAGCACCAGAAAGATTCTAGTTTTATGGTCAGTATTCCTCATAGAATTGTTAAAAGATTAAATATTAAATCACAGCAAGAAGCAAAAGTTTTGCTTGATGATAATAAGATAATATATATTATACCACGGGGTGACTAATGGCCGGTGAAATTTCTACTGTAATTGTTACTAATATTACACAGGCACCACAAGTTGTGGTTGTTACTCCGGTTGCAACTGCAACACCAATACCCACGATTGCTCCGGTATTGAATCCAGTGCTTGATATTGCTCCGTTTCATTTTACAAAATTGTTGTGGTTAGATTTAATTCCACTATGGGTAATTATTATATTTTGTATAGTGATATACATTTTCTATTTCAACTGGACGTGGATGAAAAAATGCAGCGCGCTTGCTCCTTGTTATGGTTATAAGGATGCATTGATGGCTGGTTCTATCAACGCACAACAAACCATTGTATTCACAAAATCACGGAAATGGTTTATTCGTTTACTTACTTATCATTCAGAAGGTATATTGTATTTCCAAGATTTACTTCGTACAGATATGTGGCGTGTTGGAGCAACTTCAGCGGTTGGCACGTTGGGAGGACTATCAGCAGCGATTACAAAAGACAATTATGATGAAGTAATAGACCCGGTCGCTGACATAGCATTATGTCAAGTTTGTGACGATTTTAATCATGGTAGATTTGGTGGTCAACAAAACATGAAGCGCGCGGCGCAAGAATCAAAAAGTCTCACATTTACTCGTTTTGATGGAACCGAATGTGATTTTGTGACTGCTGCTAAAGAAGGTATGATCCCCGATTCGATAAGTAATTTTGCAGACTTTGTTAAATTGCGCCCTATATTAGAAATAATTTGGCCCGATGGTATAAAGATACCATGTTATTGTTTCTACGATCCATATGCATCAGATAAGTTTACTCCAAAGAATCGCTCTGCTGCTTTATTTGGTGGCATTAATTTACAAAAAGCAAGGGATTTTGCTGCTGAAAACATGACAGAGCCTTCTTTCTGGGATCGAAATGGTTTTGCTATGATTCTCGTGCTTGGGGCGCTGATTATCCTCGGGGCATCATATCTCGCTACTAGGTGATATAAATGACTGACGAAGAAACAGTTATAGAAACAAAAACTACAAAAAACAGCATAATATCTTTTGTAGATGATAATTTATTTGCTGTTATAGGAGTAATTGTTGGAATAATTATATTGGCTGTTATATCACTTACACGCTGGTCTGTAGTAGATCAACCATTTTTGGGAGGGTGGTTTAATACTCCGATATTTGGATTTCCATTATATCTTTTATTTTTCCCAATATCTATAATATTATTTATCATATCGTATGTTGTATGGGTAAAAATGAAGTGGGGGTTAATGACACCATTTCATGGCCTTTGGGTAGCCATGAATGGACAAAGCGATGTGGTGTTTAAGACAGACCTAAATTTAAATTTCGTTTTAAAGTCTGAATATGGTGCCAGAGTTATATTTGACCGTGAAAGATATATCTCAATTGCTATTGACAATTCATTAAGAAGTCGTATTAGAAAGAGATTTAGACCCGGAGATCCATCGGTTTCAATAGCAAAACTTCTTCAAGGGGGATGGGATTCAACACCAATCGTGAACATCGGATCGGTTCCGGCGTCGATCCTTTTGGACGCGAATGGTTGGACAAAAGAAGATTCTCAAGAATGTAAAGCAATTGCTAAAGAATGCGATATTTGGAATGAGATGAATGAATTAGATCAAGTTCACGAACTGAAAAAAGCATGGCAATATATGAATGAGGGGAAAATTATGACTCCGAATGGAATTGATTTGTATGTGACGATTCCGTGGGTTCGTGTGGACAACGCATACCCCAAAAGTCGCAATTCGGCAAGTTGGGGAGGTTTTATCCGACAAATAGCAGAGAACATTCAAAACGGTAATTATAAGTCTGGGTTGTCGATGACGTGGGCGGGGGGAGCCGTGTTTTTGGTTGCTATAGTAATATCGGCGATGATGTTTGTTATGAAATTCGTGACGCACGCACCAGTAAAATAAAAAACGAATTTTATTTTTTTCGTTTGTGTGATTTATATGGTATTTCCCACTCTGGGTGGCGAATTAAAAATTCTGTATATTCTTCTTCAGTATAATATGATTGTCCATTAAATTTTTCATTTATAAGCGCTTCAAATTTTCGTGCATAAAACACCCGTTTAAATTTGCTATTTGTTTTACCATGACATTTTCCATGCAAAGGTACAAATTTATTTGGATTTCCTATTATTTCAAACAATTTTTCATTATTTTTTATGCCCAATCCAGAAAAATATTTTCCATCCAAACTTGTTAGACAACACGATTTTTTATCATAATATGCATGGTGACAATGTGGCGTTTCGCTTTCTATTGGGTTTTCACATACTGGACATATATTTTCGTTATTTTCATACCAAAATGCTGCAACTCTTCGTTTGAATGGATTATTAAATTTTTCGCAATATTCTCTTCCCCCACCATTCCAATTGGGGTTATTTTCTCCACAAAACCGAATTGATGCATCTTTATGATAACAATCATATGAACAATATAAAGCCGATTCTGCACGATACGGATATACCAAAAATTCTTTCCCGCAAACCACACAAATTTTATTAACTTTTCTTGTAGGTGTGTTATTATAACATTCTAAAGAACAATATTTGCCTTTACCGTTTAAAAGTTCAAATTTCGTTATTTCAAATTCTTTCCCACATGTTAGACATTTTCTTTTTATTCTTTGTCTTTTAGACTTATCTTTACATGTTCTTGAGCAATATTTACCTTTCCCACGTGACATTTCATTTAAAGTAGTATTGAATTCTTTACCACACGTCGGGCATATTTTTATAATGTGTTCTACTACTTTTGGTATTTTAATACACCATCCTATATATGTATTAATTTTTATAGTTTATAAAAGTTTGTAAAAACTTATAAAAAATTTTATTTTCCAAAAAGGCGCGAAAGCCAACTTCCAGAATTTTGTGCCCTAGATACATTAGAAGTGGTTTTAATTGAACTTCTACTTCTAGACTCAATATGAGCGGTTCTTTCATTCAAATTCAAATCGTTTTCTGTTGAACTTCTTTTCATTAAAACCCGCAATGCTAACAAATCACTGCTAGATTTTGTTAATTGTTCATTCCCCTCTCCACTCGCCTCGTCTTGAACGTCGGCGAACCTTCTCCAGATGTGTTTTTGGTCTTGGGAGCTTAAAAAATTTATGACAAAGTTTTCAGCGAAATCGGGGTTGAGTAGATACCCCGCGCGTGTTCCATCTCCGTTATCTTTTGGGATTCCCTTTACTTTAATGAACCTATCTACATAGCGAAAATCGTGTGGCATGGTAGCCATTTCATTACCCGGTGCAACATTTGATACACCACCCATCCCATCATCGTAAGTATCCCCATCTTGCGCTTGTTCCCCCTCACCACCATCTGTCAATTGTGGTTGCTCTTGTTCTTGGTTATTGTATTCGCCTTCATAATCATCGGTATTTTTGAACAAATCCCGCATCGTCATTTAGAATCACCACTCCCGGGCCACGAAAAACCCGTTGAATTAATTTCTCCATATCCATTAAAACTCATAAACACAAGAAACGAGGTTGCGCGCCACACCGTATCAAATAGTGTAACACGTTCCGCTTCTCCTTCTGCTGGTGCAATTCTTTTTAATTCAGTAGATATTGCGTTTTCATGTGCTTTGATTTTTTCTAAATAAAAACGCGTTTGTGGCCCCCCCGCCATCAAAACAGCAGTTCTTAAAAGGGCCAATCCAGCCCTCACTATATCGACTCTTTGTTCGGGATCCGGTGCAGCAACCGCACTTACAGTGGCTATACCTATACTTCTTTTCAAATCTTCCGGTATAGCCATGAAATTCGGATCGATTAGCATTTTAATTTTTTCCAGAATTTTAAAAAATTCTGTTGTCGAATGATCTTTCCCATCTTTTTGTATTTCAACAAGTTCTTCACTTATTTTTAATAATTCTGCTTCTTTATCTGTCATCAGAATCCTCCTTGTGCTCTCATTTTATCCAAATATGTTAATGTTAACCCCGGGCATCTCCGAAGCACTTCTCTGGATTTTATATCAGGTTCGGTTTCGAAGAGTTTCTTTACAGTGTCATAATATTTTGTGAATAATTCCTGTTGTTTTGTTTCTGTTTTCCCTGATTGTTTTTCATTTAATTGTTCGTTGGATTCTTGCAAAATCTTATCTGCTGCTACATCTCTTTGACGGTCGTATTCTTCAGCAAGTTCTCTATCTGGTGCAAACGAGACCCAGAAATCAATTTTTTTATTATCTTTATCAAACGATAATCTTTTAGAAATTGTCACGTTTTTGTTATTTGGTAATTCTACAACGTCCGAATTTTTTGCCTTACAAATGTTAAATCCACCCACATGAAACGATTTATAAATATTAATTAACACATCGCTCATTTCGCGAATATTTAAATCAACGTGACTTTTAAGAACCGATGTGAATATTACAACCCACCGTTTGGTTCTGCATGTCATCATAATCTTATTAAAGTTAATATTACCACGAGATAAAAACTCCCTATTGTTTGCTCCAACACCGGCATCGTCAATAATCAAAACTTGATATTTGCCTTTAGTTGACAATAGATTGGTAATCTTTGATGAATCCATGAGAAGTGCACAGTTCTCTATTGTAAAGTAATCGGATTGTTTCCCACCAAGTAACAACGCAATCTCATCAGCAATGCGCGAAGCAAGATAGAGTGCTGTATAAGATTTGCCTTTGCCCTTGCGTGCTGATATAAAGATAGTCAAATCTTGTTTATCTTTAGAAGCAACACGCTCTGCCGCCCATTTGCAGAATGGACTTCTAGGGATTGGTTTTTTATTGTCAATAAGATCTTGTGCCCAATTAGCAAGTCTGATTATGGCAGACCTGTTAGAACATCCCAGATCCACAATCCCGCTTTCCAATACAATTGGTTTGGTGAGATCCATTAGAACACCGATGCATAACTTTTTTCGGTAAACTCCAGCGTGTCAGATATATATGACATGAAGTTACCAGCTAGTCCAGCGGATGCGGTTACTATACCAGACTCTTTTTTCTTATCCGTGTATTTTTTGAACAGTTCTTCTCGTATCTTATTGTCGGGGCAGATAGCAATAAGTGCTGCTGTTGCCCGATCCAATTCTTTCTCATTAACATCCGACCTCAATATGCTAGTGTAACACCCGAATTGATTAAAGAAAAAATCAACGTATTTATCCTTTGGGGTGCCTACTGACATGGGAGATGAGTTACTTTTATTAGTATCAGAAAAACTCATATATAAATGTTTTTATCGCATTATATATAAAGTTTTGTGTTTGTGTGTTTTTATTTCTTTTCCACCATAATATATGACATGCGCATTATGCCAGCGCGCGGCAAAAGGGTGGGAACTTGGGATGAAACCGAACATTATAAATACAAACAACACCTATCAATATACGTATGCCCGATTTTCATAAGCGCCAAGCAGTTTGGTGGCGGGTCTCACCAACTAATAAACCCACGTGGATTCCCAAGCAAAGGCTTGAACAAGCTGCCGAAATAAAAGACATCGATGGAGATTTTGCTGTGATTACTGTTTTAAACGAAGCGAGAAAGGAAGAATGTTATATGGTTCCGTTAAATGCTATCCGCGCGCGAGGTTATTGATATGGAAACAGAGATTTTGAAACTCTATAAATACACTATTAGATATAAACCCGGAGAAAAGGATGAATATACTGTTATATTAGTATCTGACAACATTCGGGATTTGATCACTCTTATTGTAGACCGCGAAATGATAGACGGCATGGGCGGATCTAGCAAGTGGTTTGAAATTACCGACTTCTTATTTGTTGCGAAAGAAGATGGAAAATGGTATCATTTGTTTGATATTAATGAACAGGATTTGGCGGTCAAGTTTGGATATGATGTACAAGAGCAATATTGGACGGTGTTGTTCAAGAATGATGCTCCGGAATCTGTGAAAGATGTAAGCGAATTGCTGTGGAAGTTTGGGGAGGAAATGGAAAAGATTCATGATAGCGAATGGGAAAAGACATTTGTAGCAGGTGGAATCTTGGGAGACGCGTTGTATGAATCAAAATATGTCCAAGACGCAATACGCGAAAAGAAAAAGGAATCGGCGTTGCATGAAGCGGAAGAATTGGATGCTGGGATTAATGTAATTGAGAAGATCGTGGAGGGGGAAGAGAAAGAATGACCTGTGATTATGAAACGCGTTGGAAGATTCTTTTCCGATTGATCTACTCGGAATTACATTGGTATGATTTCTTATTAAAAAAGGATTCTTCTGTTGGATTGAGAAAAGTAATGCATTGGATGATGGCAATAGATGCTGGGGTTTTGGATGCTGAAAGGTTGAAAGAATTAAAATTGAAGGATGATAAAGAATGACAACAACAAAAAAACAATATGATATTATAAACTATGTGCTGTGGGGATTGAAGTTCCCGGAAATCGGACTAACAATATCCACGATTGTGGGATTTGTAATATGTGGATTGGGAATGATAAGTATCGATATTCCGATTTATCTATTGGTCGGGAGGATTATTTTGTTCCCCGCGCGGTTGTATTTTGTCGATAAGAAAAGGGAACTCGAAAGAAGTAATCCTTCTTTGATTAGACAAAAGAAAGAGTATGTTTTTAAATACGGATAGACTATGATCGAAGTAGTCAACATGCTTCATATACGAGATTTCGGGAAACCCGGAGATTTTAGGTGCGACCGAGAAACTAAATGGGGTAATCCCTTTATAATGTATGAGCAACATATGCGTAATCGCGTATGTGATTTATATGAAGATTATTTAGATGCTATAACCGAACCGGGAAACGAAACAATGGTAAGAAGTATGCTTAAAATGGGAGGTTTAACACCCGTTCAAGTAGATCTTTGGATGAATAAAACGGGTGGATATCTTGATATTAATGAGTTAAAAGGAGCAAAACGGCTTTTTTGCTGGTGTAAACCAGCTAGATGTCATTGTGATTATTTAAAGAAGAAACTAGAACAACAGGAGATCTTGCATGTTTAAATTACCACAAGTAGATAGACCAATAAATAAAGTTCGCCCAGATGCAACACCAGACGGAAAATACGCTATTCGCATTCTGAAATGTTATTTAGAACGCGCGCGCGTCAGGTTTAAAGTTGAAGATAGTGATGAGTTGTTTGAATTTATGAATGAATGTCAGGACAAACGCGTTGTGGAATTGGAGAAGGCGATTAAGATATTGGAAGGGAAAGAATGATCTCTCAAAAACTCCTAGAACAAATGATTCAAAAGTATGGTGAATCAAAGCAACTGGATATAGCCATTGAAGAGTGTTCTGAATTGATTAAGGCGATCTCAAAATATAAACGAGAGCCAGAAGATCCATCGCGTATTAAATCGATAGCGGAAGAAGAAGCAGACGTGCGTATTATGTTGGAACAGATTGATATTATGATGCTTAAACACGACCCCGATTACACTAAACGTGTTAAGTGTGAAATGGATATAAAAGAACAACGTATTAAGAAGATGTTGGGGTTGAATGAATAAAACACAAATTGGTTCCACAATATCTATTGTTGGTTCAACGATAGGTACTGTTGGAGCACTTGTAAATTCACTATGGCTCAATCACAATCTCGCCATTCTTGTTTGGATGATCTCGAACCCCATATTGTTAATATGGGCAATTGGTGGTCATAAGAAGTGGTGGGAAGGTGGACTGAGCTATGCAGCGTTGATTATTATGTATGTGGCGTTTACGGTGTCTGGGGTTTATGCTGTAATTGTAGGTGATATTTTATGATTTGGGTATTCTGTAGTTATTGCAAGAAACGATTTAAAATACAGGCAAGCGATGCGAAAAGACGGAAAGCACAGAATAGGGATGGTGCGATTTATCATTGTGTGAAGTGTGCGAATGCTGCTCGTAAGGGTCGGAAATTGAGGTGATGTTTTGCCCGTTATCTGTGGAGATTGTAAAGAAGTAATAAAAAGAATGGATGAAAATAGTGTAGACTCTATCGTTACCGATCCTCCAGCGGGAATAAAATTTATGGGGAAGTCTTGGGATCACGATAAAGGTGGACGCGATCAATGGATAGAATGGATGACAGGCATTGCTACAGAATGTTTACGCGTAATAAAACCCGGTGGGCATGCTCTCGTGTGGTCTTTACCCAGAACAAGCCATTGGACTGCCACAGCGTGGGAGGATGGTGGGTTTGAGGTGAGAGATAGTATTGTACATATTTTTGGAACGGGGTTTCCGAAATCCCGCAATATTAGTAAAGACTTGGATTTGGTAATGCCTGCCGCTCCAAATAGAAGAGGGGTATCTTTACGAGAGATGGTTTCTTCAGATAAAGACATGTTAGCAGAGTGGCATGTTAAAAATGGGCTGAGAGAACACCAAGGATCTATTGAACGATCTATGATCGGGGAACATACTACTACTGATAACAAACCCGTTTCGGATGCCGCTATCCAATGGAACGGTTGGGGAACCGCACTCAAACCCGCGCACGAAGATTGGATACTGTTAAGGAAACCCGTGGAAGGAACGATTGCGCAGAATGTTTTAGAGTATGGTGTTGGTGGGATTAATATCGATGGGTGTAGGGTTGAAGGGTTGGTTACAAGCAATCCCCTTGTAAGAAATGCACAAGGTTTTAGAAGTAATGGATTGGTGCAAGGTGACACGGGTGCTGGTGTAGTATCATCGGGCCGATTCCCCGCCAATCTTATTCACGATGGTAGTGATGAAGTGTTGGCGTTGTTTCCACAAGCAATGGGCATGAGTGGCGGAGGCGCGAAGGATAAAATTAAAAAAGATACTTGGGCAATTCAACCATTCAATCGTAAATTGGTTCGCGAAGAATGGATACGTTGTGATTCCGGCTCCGCCGCTCGCTTCTTCTATTGTGCAAAACCGTCACCATCAGAACGAAACATCGGTTGCGAAAATCTTCCACATAAAACAGCAGGGGAATGTACAGATCGCGTAGAAGGTTCTGCTGGTTTAAATTCCCCACGCGCTGGTGCAGGAAGAACAAACGGATCTAAAAATGATCATCCTACAGTCAAATCAATATCATTAATGCGGTATTTGTGTAAATTAATTACACCACCAAACGGTGTTGTTCTAGATCCTTTCTGTGGTTCGGGTTCCACGGGTCTTGCCGCATATCTGGAAGGATTTCAATGCATTATGATTGATAGCGATTCACATTTTTGTGAGATTGCAGAAGCGCGAATGAAAGGGATTATAAAAGGGAATAATAAATTATCATAACTCTTTTAAAAATGCTCAAAATATGAGCGTGAGCATTAATATAAGCATTAAAAATTAGTCTGTTTTAATCAAATCCTTCCTACATACGTTTAAAGTATTTCCAGCAGGCCACGCCTTATACGCATTTTCTTTAATATCAAGCATCTCCAATACTGGATCTTTAACGTTTCGTGCAAGAAGCCTGTTGACATGATACATCATCTGATGTGGATATTTGATTACACGATAGTCTTCATTATAGACAAACTTCGCGCCACCTGCTTTCTTTACCCATATCTCGCCTTCTCGTTCCCATACAACCATGCGATTAACCACAATCTTTGTGATACCGCTCAATTCGATTTCTCCATAGACTTTCATTTAAACAACACCATAACCATATTAACTTCCGGATTTAATCATACTACATCCGTGTTCATATTCTTCTTATTGCTCTGCCACCATTCCAACGTATCGACATTCATAATTGTCAACTTCCCAATATCACCACCTCCGGTATCGAGCATAACCACATTTCCCATAATCAACGGTCTCGAAGAATAAAAAAGCATGGTGCTTGTATGCCCTACAAAGATCTTCTTATACGGTTCAATATTCACGGGATTCTTTTGAATCCACCTGTTATATGCGTATTTACACAATGTCCTGTCCCACAGGATAAATTCGTCTTCTTGATTTTCAATAGGAACGCGCGCGTTGAATCCGCCGTGGCAGTAGAGATTCTTTGATGAATCGATATGGTAGATTTTCGAAGTCTCTATCATCTTGACGTGGGATTCGGGAACATTCCTGTTATCAAAGTCGTAAGAACGCAGAGTGGCATATCCCCCTTGGTGAACCCACACTGGTAATTCTTGGCCGGTTGTTACCCAGTTGTAGAACCAAGGGTAGTCGTGATTTCCACGGCAGATTACCTTATTCTTAATCCCATCCAGTATATCAAAACATTCTTTTACCCACGGGTATCCATCTACGATGTCGCCGAGAACAATAAGATTGTCATTACTAGAGAAGTTGCACTTATCCAATACTTCTATAAGCGCGGGAGCGCGACCGTGGAGATCGCCCAGAACGAAATTTTTAGACATGATACAATGTTTGTTTTTAAAGATTAAATAGGTATCGTTAATATAATGACGATCCCGGATTCGTATTAAACAACAACCCACCCTTCTTCTTTTTAGGTGTATCCTTCGATTCAATACCAATCTTCACGTTGAAAAAATCTTGATTCTCAAATACCAGCCGCCCGATAGTTGTATAAATATCACAATCATCGGCAGAACGCTTGGTATCCTTAATACGCGCGTGGTAGTAGTCTTTGTCGTGTTTTGTGATAACGATTTCAATTGTTTTTGGTTTGTTGGTCATAGGTTAATACCCCTCATAATAATCCAACAGCGCGCTAATTTCCGACGATTCGTTGCGTTCATCTTCTACATACACACCGCAATTGGTAGTCATCTCTTCGTCATCATTAAATTCTTTGGTTGAAAGTTCGCCGTAGTTCATTTAAATCACATCATTCGGTTTCATTTTATCAATGGATTTTTTAATACCATCGATTAATTCTGTTGTTTCATTCATTTGGAAGCGATCTGGATCTCCATATTCATTGGATCCGGGATATATTTCCCAATATGGTTTATTATCCATACACCCAAGTTGGTCATATGCGTCTAAATATACAGAAACCTTCCCGAATTCTGTAACCACACAAAATCGAGCAAGTGCACCACCAAATGGAGGCACCATTTTAATTTTCCAAGTTGATGGAAATTCTAGTGGGGGAATTAAATCGCACCACTTTCGCGCTTCAAACGCGCGGTCATATGCACACGCTGCTTCTACTTTATCGATGTAGTTCATGTTAATACTCCCTTGCAATAACAACAGGTGCAATCGGTTCTTTTGCCCCATCCTCTTTCTTCATCTCTTTCACAAAGTAATCTCGCAAGTTCTTTGTGAAATCGTAATCTGCAACCTGTAGATCGATTGACTTGATAAGTTCAAAGATCGATTCGTCATCGAGAGATTTGATTTCTTCAGCGAGATCGTCAAGACTGATTTCCGAGTGGATTGTGAGTTTCTTTGCAGGCATGGTTACTCGTCTCCTTCTACTTTAATTCCACTTCTTTCACGAAGTTCGTTCAGGTAGAGTATCAGATCATTAACCTTTACAACACCGGACTCTTCACTATATCCAGTGTAATACATTGAGTCGTTGATCCATGATTCAATATCATCAAGCGTTTCTGCCATTGTGTATTTGTTTGTTTTCTTCACCATGTTTCTTTTCACTCCTTAATTTTTGTTACAATACAATATGGAACTCGAAAGTATATATAGTTTTCTAATACGCGTGTTAAAGGAAAATTATATATACTACTTATGCATATTTTATTATGGTGGAAAAATGATAGTTCCAACACATGATAAAATATCTCTTAAAAAGCAACTTGGATATTGTGGTATGAAGAGTTTAGATGTAAAACAATGTAGTGGAGAATGTTTAAACTTATTCACCCACGAATTGAACAAAGATCTGAAATGTAAGCATTTTAAAAAGAAAGGTGCTTGGGCAAAGTAGTAACTATTTTTTAGACTCGTTTTTGTTTTATTTTCCCATTCCGGCAATAAAGGTATAATGACCAAAAAAGAAACAAGTAAAATGGTTCGTTTTTTAGTTTTAAAATTTTGTTGGTAAAACTTTACATAGATTTTGAGAAATCGGAAAGTTTAAATATTTTGAGTTACTAGATATGATCATGGCTTTTGAATTTCAGAAACATTATACCACTGGGGAAAAGGCGCTTAATCGTAAACAAGCAAATGCCGTATTGATGGCTGCAAACTCGTATGAAGATAAAATGCTTATTATGATAGGGTTTACACTCGGATTGCGAAGGGATGATCTCGTGCGCGTTGAAATATCCAATATTGATCTGAATCCAAGTGCCCCCATGCTGTCATATCATGAAAAGAAAAAGGGTAATAGAGTTAAAACTGTTCCTATCACCAACGAACTTGCACACGAATTGTCGTTATATATCAAAGAACACACTGATAAAGGACAAAAATATTTGTTCCCTGCTAGACAGAACGTGCGCGAAGGGGGATCAATGAGTAGCAAGACCGCGTATAATATCTTCAATGATTTGTGTAAGAAGGCTGGTATTCCAACACCAATACCAATTCATGCAATGAGATCAACGTGTATTAAGCTTAAACAAGAAGAAGGATGGACAATAGAACAAGTTGCCGCACTGATAGGAGATAAAGTAAGTACGGTTCAAGAACACTATGCTACCCCTTCAATGGGAGAATTGACGACTTTGATGCAGAAAAGTAATGGAATATAAGGAGGAATAAAACAATGAATCCGAATGCAAAATACTTAAAAAACACAGGAGTTGTATTAACAGATGACTTAACAAGATACCACAAATCTTTAATTAAAGGATCTCGTGGTATTACTATTGGCGAAGCAACACAAGCATTTTTTAATAGTGGATATAATGATCGATTTGTCAAAGTCAAATTTCCGGAAATCACAATCGATGTTCTTTGGAAGGGACTTGAATTAATTTAACTCTCTTTTTTAAAAACATTTAAATAGTAACAGTATCTTATAATATCATATGTCAGAACTTGTTTGGGAAGTAATCATGACAAGAAACGGTGCGATCAAAAATGCATTTTTTCAAACATTGAAAGATGCGAAGAAATATTATCACGAATGGGAAAGTATAGATTGGCAAGGCGACATTTATCGCAGAGAATATTAATTTTCTTTTTTACACGCGTTCTACAAAGTTATAAATACTATTACCGCGTATACTCTTGTATGTCAAACACAAACGAAAGGAAGGAATTGCGGAAGATTGAGCATTACAACAGCAGGAGGTATTAGAATAACCCGTATCATCATCGCTTCGTGGATGTTGGCGGTTGTAGGTATTATATTAATAATTATTGGTGCTATTAAATTAAAAATAGACATGGAAGATAGTCCATTTGATGTGACTGCATTGGGTCTTCTTGCAGTAAGTGTATTAGACATAGGATTGATAATGGGTATTTATGGTATAGTTCCGTATCTACAATATTTACCATGCATCACCATCATCCCGTGATTATCATGCCACGCACAACCCCCATCCAAGAAAATTGTGGAACCTGCACCGAATGCGCGCGCAATCCACAAATAATCCGATATACTTGTAGAAAGGGAGGCTCCTACAAACTTCTTACCGGATATGTTGGAAGCATCGATGATGTTTGTATCAAACCTGAAAAAGACACTATTTCAACTATTATAAAATGCTTAATAGTTGGTCAGGTAGTGGGACTCGTGGTATTTTTAATTAGTGGAATCCCATTAATTAGTGCAGCGATGTGTTTGGGAGTATCGTTAATGCTATACTTATTTATAGAATGAAAACATATAGAGATGTGAGGAAATGAAATGACAAAGAAAAAACAAAGTGAAATGGATGATGAGTATATTAATTTCGGAGATTTTGCACGAAATGTTCTTGGTCAGCAATGCCAGTATGCTTCGAGATATGTTACCGGAAAACACGGAGATCCGAATCTCGGTATCGGTTTGAGATTTAAATATATTGATACCGGTGATTATCATGATATCAAAATCCATAAAGACGATTTGAAAGTGTTTGAAGCAAGGTATAAGAAACATAAAGAGGATTTGCTGAAATGATCGACCTTACATCGACATTTGATAAAAAGGCAATAAAGGAAATTCTTTATTGCTTTGACAAAAGCATTGATGACGAAGGATACGTAATTGATTCCGATAATAAGCGTGTTCTTGCGATGGATGGAAAGGAGATTAAAGCAAATGATATTGGTGGCATTACCAAAGAAGGATTTGTTCGTAATGATATTGTGTCGTTGATTGAATTGAGTGATATGCTTAAAGAAAAGAAACTTTAGGAGAAGAATTAAAATGACAACAACAATGAATGAACGAGACGGCTGCCACAACTGTGGCGCACGTGCTAGGAATGGACTTTGTAACAACTGTAATTCCCCAAACTACAAAAATGTTGGAACAACCCGTTGTAGTGTGTGGATTGAAAAGATCTATACACCACCGGAGTGGGAGAAGAGGAGATGATCCGCCTAGATAAATGTGTAAAAAACCCAGATTGTGTTGCAATAACACTTCCGGGGTTTGTTACTATTTTGACAGAAGAAGACCAAAAATATTTCATCGATTGGATGAAGAAGGAGAAGCCGGAATTGATGTGAAAATTCCCAAATCGAAACTTTATTAAGAACTTTTTGAGAATAATCCCAAAGTAATACCAATCATCCCAAACCTATAAATACTTTAAACGCATATACTATAATGCTTTTTATGAAATTAGCAATCGTTGTTCGTAAAGATTTAGATATGTCCTGTGGTAAAATAGCAGGGCAAGTTGGCCACGCTTCTGTTATTGCTTATCGTATGGCAAATGGAACACATGAAGGAGAACAATGGTTTTCCGAAGGACAAAAGAAAATTGTGTTAAAAGTTGTTGATGAACGCGAACTTAAACGGATTGGAGAAATGGCGTTATTCAATCAGCTGCAAGTCAATCCCGTTCGGGATTTCGGCCTTACACAAATCGCCCCAAATACTCTTACTTGCATTGCGATTGGACCGGACGAAGATGAAAAAATAGATAATATAACAAAGGGGTTAAAACTTTTATGATGCCCGATGATATTAAAATTGGTGGGGTTAGATATAAAATAATTCCCGCCGATTCTAAAGTTATTGATGCTTCCGGAAAAATCATTTTCGGATCTGCCGTTATTCACTTGGATGAAACGCTCCAACACGACATGGCATTGGCTACTCTTTTGCATGAAGTGATTGAAGTTATCAATGAAGAGAATGAATTGAAACTCAAACACCGTGTAATTCAGACTTTGGCAACGCAGTTGTTTCAGGTTTTGAAGGATAACGAGGGGGTGTTTGAATGACCCAATATTTTAATATACAGAAATACGATAATGGCGATATTATGATCGAATCGAAGAAAGAACAATGGCAACGCATGATACTTTCTGAAGAAGCGCAGGATGATTTGTTGAATTATTTGTTGGTTACTAGGAGGAAGAAAAATGAGTGAGACGTTGTATCCACATGAGAAGGTAATTGACGCATTTAAGAAACCAAATTCTATTTGGGATTCTATGGGATGGTTGATTTTTTCATATGCAATAATGTTAATACAGTTATTTGTAACATTTTCATTTATAAAAATTAATGAAGATTGTAATTCAACATTTGTTGCATATGGGCTTAATATTTGTTGTTATCTTACATTGATTCTCCTGTTTGTTGGATTAATAGGATTTCTACAATCTTTGCGGAGAACGCAGTAATGGAAGAACAAACCCTAAAACCCGGTGACCGTATTCAATATCGTTCCGGTAACCCCGATATTATTCACCCAATAGGCACAGTTAAAGGAATAATAAACCAGAGGGGAAATCATCACCAAAAAGTTATCGTGCAATTCGGTGATGAAAAACCACGACGGGTTTATGCTAATGATTATAGGATTGTTATGGGAGAAGAAGAATGAAACTCGAAGATTTATACATTAACAAACTATGCCCACACCAACCACGTTATAAATGTGGTGGGTCGGAATGTGCGAAATTTATTTCGTGTATGGTAGAAGAAATAGATGCGCTATATGCAATGGATGGGATAAATGCAGAAGAGGCGGATGATTTAGATAGGGAACTTATTAAACTTGCTAGAAATGAAAGCGTATTATGAAGATCAATTAAAATACTGCCCCGAATGCGGGTGGAATATGTATAAGATACTTATCCCGGGGAATAATGGGATTGTGGAAAAGTATTGGTGTAGTTTTTGCGGTTACGAAGAAAAGTAATAAATACAATAACAACCCATTCTAGTTTATGAAACAAGAACTTATAGGAGCAGCCTACCTAATCACAATAACCTTGATTGCAGGGTTTATTCTCGCGTGTGTGGTTGGAACGGCGATTGATTATACAACTCCAAGACAATCGGTGGTTCAAGTTGTAGAAACGCCAACGATTCAACCTACGACCACGCCGTTTGTACAAGAATATATTACCCCATCATTTATTACGTACACAGTAAGATCCGTAGATCCAACAAATCTTAAAGTGGTTACGACCAATGGCGACATTCTCTATTTCAAAAGCCGTGGCGCGTGGAGTCAACAGGTGAAACGATGTACATATACCGCGAGTGTGGAGAGTGGTAACGGATATTCTTACGTAATTCGTGGTTATCCGGAATTGGAAGAAATGTATATTCCTACGGGTGAGGGACGTGGGAAGTATGTGGATGTGTGAGAAGGTTTATATACTAATAACGCGTATAGGAGTATAGTAAAAGTGGTGAGAAGAAATGGTGAAGAAAGAAGTTTTACACGAATACACCTTTGATTACATTGGCGTAAGGACAGTAAAAGCAACCTCCTTCGAGGAAGCCGCTAAAATGGCGGATATGGAAGTTCCCGTTGATTTTACGGTTGAACTGATTGACACCAACGACCCGGAGCAGGAAGAGAAGATGGGGTGGTAAAAGAGATGAAGGAACAAACAATATACGTTCTGATGAAAGACGGAAGGACGATTCAATATGGAGGCAAATCTGAAATCGCGCACGCGTGGTGTAAAAACCGATATCAAGATGCACCGGATGAAAAATTTTCAGTGGTTGAAGCGAAATTGATTCCGTCAAAAGAACTTTCTAAAGATGAAATTGAAACAGTGGTTGAAGAATATTACAGGTGATTAACATGACCATCAACACCGAAAACCCAATTTTGATTATTGTAATCCTGCTTCTCGCGGCATCTGTCGCGTATGCAGGATACAATTACGGACATGTGAACGCAACCACGCCAACAACCACGGTTGTAACGGTCACACCGGTTCCAACACCTACATCCACACCTGATGCTTCGTATCTTACGAATGTAGTTACAATTTCGAGTATGACATGCGCAGCGGGCTTCGCACAGGTCAATATTTATCAGGATAACAGGATCTTTGATGTCCCGTATTCATATTACGACGAACTTTCACCGGAAGACCGTGTGCAGTTCCACGTGGTTTCAACCTACAACCCCTATGGTAATGTTGTCTATAAAGTTGACTACGTAAACATCGTCTCACACCACTACAGCAACACACATTATTACTACTACAACCACAAGTATTGGCGCGATGACGACCGTGTGATGATTGAAGTGACACGGGATGAAGCGTATAGGTATGGATATTCGCGCGAGAGGCCAAATTGGTGGTTGGATGATTGAATTTAATAAAATCAATATCGGACACATCGGAGATCCCATTCCAAAGAACAACACTTGTAAATGTTGTGGAGGATCTGGTGTTCAACGTAATTTCAAAATGGGATTGAAAGTTGTGTGTCCATGCTGTAACGGTAGTGGAGTTAAACACAAAATTTATAAAAGTCCGTATAACATGGATTAATCATGACCACCGACTACCTTTTCATCACCGAAGTAGGCTCACGCATGTGGGGGATGGAAACCCTTTCCAGTGATTATGATCTGTTCCATGTATTCCAACAACCATCCTCCGAATACCTGCGTAGCAGCACATTTGAAAAGACACGTGCAGCAAAGTCTTATATTTACGAAGGTAAAGAAATTGATGCGCAGTATATGGAAATCGGACATCTTGTTAATCTGCTTAAGAAAGGCAATGTCAATGCAATATGGAATGTTTGTTCGCCAATTGTTCATATGGACAGCGAGTGGCTTGTAAAACTCCGGGAAATCACTATTAACAATATCTCAAAATCATCATATGCATCAATCAACGGAATGGCACATTCACAACTTAATGATGCTATAAAACGCGCAACTGTGAAAGATCCAATGAAAAGCAAAGCAACAACCATGCGAACACTTCAATTTGGTGTTACAATGTTGATGAACCACAAAATTGAATTCAAACCTCCCGAAGATGAAGTGACAAATGAGAATATCGGAAAGTGGTTTAGACTTCTTGATGTCGCAAAGGAAAAATCAATGCTTCCCGATGAGGTTAATATTAAACCGTTTGAAGATTTCTTGTATGATATAAGAATGAGTGAAATCTTTGATGGGTTTAAAGTGAGAATGAAAACTTAATATCCACATCGGCGATGATCCATCAAAATCCTGATGGTGAGGGTTTCCGTAGAAACAAGGTATGTTCTTTGGCATGTTTTTCACCACACTCTCAATTAAAATATAAAATAAAATATCTTTTTTAATAAGCAACCCTTAAATACTCACAACTCCTATACTATTATATGAAATTGGAAGTTGAAGGCAATATTGATTACAATGGACCGGATGATCCAACCGGAGATTACTATTATTTTAAATTGCTAGATGGCAGGATTATAACAATTGGGTTTCAATCAAAAGATTGGCATGGAAATATTCATACCGGAATTCCATTGCTTCCAAGTGATAAATCGCGTTGTAAATTATCAATCGAAATTCTTGATGATTAATTATTCTTTTTTGTAGAAAGTTTTATATAGTATTAGCGTTTAAGATTTATTATCAAATTGTTTCTTTTATGAGACAAATTGAGGGATGTGGAAAGATGGTAATTAATCAATACAGCACAAGGAAATTCGATGGGAAGTCCTTCGGGTATTACGGCGGATCTCTTTCAAAAGATGTCGCCGAAAGAGTAAAGCGTAAAATAATGAGCACTGGTGGGCAAGTAAGAATTACAAAGGCAAAAGAAATCCACCCAACAGAACGAAGAAAGGTTGTATTTTATAGAATTTGGATGAGGTGATTAAGAATGCCCACAATTAAAACATCACGAGTATTTGACGGAAAGAAGTTTGAACTTCGTGTTCAACCAAGCGACAAAATGCACCGTGGATTTATCGATCCCTACACCGTAGGGAATAAATATGAAGCAGATAACATTGCAAAGAATCGTAGAGCGCGAGGGGAGGAAGTTCGTATTGTTCGTGTAAAGAACGGAGAGACTACTATTGGATATAGGATTTATTGGAGGAAATAATCATGACTGAACGAGCATGGGAAGTTAAAAAGTTTGATGGTAAATACTATAAACGTTATGGAACAGAACCGACAAAGGAGGGTGCAGAACGTACAGCAAAACTTATTCGCGCGCATGGGCATTCTGCAAGAATATCCAAATATAATATTGCAAAGCGTCACGGTGGCGGGCATTTTTATATTATATGGATCAACAAGTGATAAAAATGAAATCTTCACATAAAAGAAAAATCAATGGTAAAATTTATGAACAGTGGATTAAAATTGGAAACACTGTTGATAAAGAAACTGTTGACGATCTCATTCGAAAAGATAAACAGAGGGGAATGCTAGTAGTTAGAATAAAACCCACTGTTGATGAAATCAAATGGGAAAGAATTAAAGAAATATTATATCATAAGAGGAAATAACATGGAACACTATATGGATATTGGAGAAATTCCGGGTCAAATTAATCGATATGGAAAGAGATGGTATTTTACTCATTATAATTACGACAATTTATCCAATTGTAATGATATGATTCATAAATTAGAAAAGATTCATTCGAATTTTAGTTACATTAAAATCCCATTTGTATTACAAGTATATAAAAATAAACGTAGTTTCCCACAGAAAAGATATGCTATTTATGAAAGGGAGGTAAAATAACATGGAACACCACACAGGACTCAATGAAAAAACAGAACGCTTTGGCGGTATGCTTTTCCGAAAGAAGCACACCGTTCGCAGTTTGAAAAGCGCGCGCAACTGGCAGAAGAAGTATGAAGCGGAAGGTTACTACACGCGTATTGAGAAAGAGCGCGTTGGGTTTTATAATGTTTATGTGAGGCGGAAGTAATGTCATCACCACCTTGGGAACGAATTATCAATCATCGAAAGTATCACCGAACTGGAATTCACACAACTTCTAAAACGATTGCAACAAAACAGGCAGACGAACTACGTGAAAGGGGTTTTCTTGCTCGTGCAATCAAAAATGATAATGGATATTGGTCAACATATTTTGCGGAGAAAAAATAATGCCCGGCCCACACGCAGCAGAGAAACTTTATGGAATTCCCAAGCGCGACATCAGCGGTTGGTGGAATTCATTATCATATGCAACAAAACAATCATATAAATCCGATTTAAAAAGACTCGGTATGAGTCCGAAGGATGAATATGAAGTAGGAACATATTTCTTCGGAAATCTCTGGCCTGCAACGATGAGAGCAATTGCAAGGCTTTATGTGGAGAAACACAGGTGAAAATATGACCACAAATTACGGCCCGTTAAAAATTATAAAGGGAAACATTGAATATCAGCGCGGTGCAATTGTTTCTAAAAAAGCAGATGCAACGCATGAAAAAGAATATTTGAAGAAAAACGGTTGGTATAGTTTCATAAAGAAAGTTGGTAAAGAATACGTAGTTTATCGCGGGTGGAGGATTAAGAAATGAGTATCGAAATAGGCCGCTACTCGCGCGCAAAAGGCAATCTCACAATGACTGTTCCAAAGGGACGGCGTGTTGGGGGTCGTAGTTATCCTTACAAGAGCAAGATTCTTGGAGATCCCGAAGATCCCGTACCTGTATCTGTAGGACAATCGGAAATTCGTAAAGACTTGGAGAACAACAAAATTACATTAGTTCCCACCTCTTCGAGAGGGGGAAGGATTGTGGTTGTATGACAATAAAGGGAAAAACCAAAACTGTTAAATATCACGATTATTTAAATCCCAAAAGAGAATCAATACGCGAAACAATTTATGGACAAACACAAAGAAATATAATTGTGAAAACACACAAAGTAAGAAAAGTAAAAGGTAGCCGTAAGTCTAATAGGAGATAATTAATCATGCCAACAAAACGCAAAAACAAATACGAATATCTTTTTGTAGTGCAAGGCAATTATGGTTATGGATGGGAAGATCTTATTTCTTCCGAAGATTACCGTGAAGCACGTGCAAGACTTAAAGATTATCGTGATAATGAAAAGGAATATTCACATAGGTTGATTCAGAGGAGGGAGAAGAGGTAATGGTATTTCATGGTTCGGAGGAAACACGCAAATTATATAAATATCCAGAAAAAGTAACTTCTCGTGGTCATATTTATACTTATTTTGCTGCTGATTATCAATCATATTCACATGCCGAGGGGCAAGCAAAGAAACTTCGTAAAGAAGGATATGGTGCAATAGTTCATGCGACAAAACTTGGGCTTGCGAATTCGGTATATGGAATTTATATTAGAACGAAGAGGAAATCATAATGATCCACAGAGCAAAATCACCAGACACCACGCGCTACGCATTTCGTGGTCATGTATATTCAATTTATGATGCGTATGAAAACGTACAGACTGCAAAGGCATCTGCACGCGATTTGGGAACATATGCGGGACGAATGCACCCGAATAATATGACACTTGCTATTGTTGTCGATCTTGGGCCAGAGGCGGGGAGACTTCGGTATGGTGTGTTTGTGGCGAAAGGAGCGAGGATTTAAAATGAGATCTGGAACACGTATCGGAGGATTGGCGCAGTATATTGTTGATTCTGTAGAAAGTGATGGGACTCTCTACCGTCAACAGTATCGTCCAATTGTTGAAAACCTTGCAAAGAAGAAAGCAAAAGGAATTTACGAACGAGACAAAGCCATTAAACTTGTTATGTATCTCGCAGAAAGCGGAATAAAGAAGTTCAAACGAGCATTTGAAGAGTATAATGAAACGAGAGTTGGGGCGGTTCCTGCATCAACCAAGCGTGCAATTGCCGTGGAACTTCTTGCTGGAATGAGCAGTGAGATTGCTGATGAAGCGAGAGAGATTAAAAAGAAAATGATGAGGAAATGATTAAAAATGACCACAGCATTTAACGTATATTTTAAAGGTCGCATTATCGACACCGTGTTTTATTCAAATAACACAAAGGAAACTACAAAAGATGTGAAGAAATCGCTTGTTGAACACGATGGGTATCATCCCAACATTGTGGTTAGGAAGGCGAGGAAGTAATCATGAAAACCCCAACCGGTGGATTAGAAAAACTCGATCCGATGGACGTAATTAAGTATAACCCAGCAGAAAAAATTAAATTTGTGCCGGGTGTTGTAGAGCGTGCAGAAAAAGAGACGAAGAAGATGGTGGAGAGGAAATAATATGCCAACAAATCCAATTATTAGAGATGGGAAAAATTATTATTATGAAATGACAGTATATACTAAAGATTCTACAAAATATCATGCAAATAATTTGAAGAACCAAGGACATTGGGGATTTCGTGTAAGAGTTATTAAAGGTAAAGATATGAGCGGAAAATCATGTTATCATATTTATTCAAGATCAAACAAACCGGGGGTTGATTAAAATGAAATGCATTTTCCACACAGCCAACGAAGAAAACAAAAAACTAACCAAAAGGTTTAAGTATATGGAGCATACAACATGAATTTTCTAAAAGACGAACACAATAGAAAAATAAGAATAACGAGGTAGAAAGAATGACAGATTCGACTAAATATATTCGCAAAGCCCTTCGAACTTTTGGTGTAACAGCGAATGAAGCAAACAAAGATCCCGTGTTGCGCCGAGCGGTTTTGTCCGAAGCAAACCGTTTTGAAAGAGAAGATCGGAAACGTATCAAGAACATGAAACTCGATCCGATGGATGATATGGCCAATCTGAAACGAGGGTGGTTTGGGAGGCGCTAAAATGACCCACCTCTTTAACGTAGCCAACGAAGAAAACGAAAAACTAACCAAAAGGTTTAAATACATCGAGCATACAACTGATCAAACAATACTCCATAATAAGCACAACGGACAACCGCTTGACGCCAATAATGCGTGGGGTAAAACCAAAGAGGAAACAACCAAAATCCTCGGGAAAGTTAAGACACTATGAAGACACCTGACTTAAAAGGAATCATGGATCGCACTGCTGGTTACACGAAGGAACGCCAAGACAGCGTGCCCGGAGCACAGGGAGAGAGTATGCTTCCCAACGGGCTTCTCGGACGCTTCAAGAGCATTGCCGGGCGCGGTGGAAATAGGGATTGAGATGAAAGTAGATATCTTTGGCCTTATGAATCGCGCAAAACAAGCGGGTGGCGGTAGCGACAGGGTTGCTTTGCAGCCTGATGGTGAGAATACGATGATGAACAAGAACCCACTTGGCCGCGTGCATATTATTGGCGGGCGCGGGCATAATAGGGAGTAAAAATGGCAAAAGAACGATATGGCATTCACACTGCTCGGAAAAATATAACACGCAAAAGTACTCGCCCGGAGCGCAGAAAAGAAGTTGAAACTACTCGTAGCCGTGGATCAAAATCTAGACGTGCAGCAAAAGAACGTAAAGATAATCCACACTACAAAGATTATTTAATATATTGATGTGATATAAAATGGCCGGAAGAAAAACAAACAACTGGATGGCAGAAGCATTCAAAAATGCAGGCAAAGGAACTTTCCACAGGCAATTGGGGATTTCTCCCAATGTAAAGATTCCATTGACTTTCCTCCAAGCAATCGTGGATACCAAAATTGGGATGATTGCACACAACCCAACCCAAACTGGAAATAAGATGGTTCGTGTAACGGCACTTATGAAGAAGCGCGCGAATGCGTTGTTGAATGCGGATAGGGCGAATAAGTAGAGGTGTTAAAATGGCAAACAAAATTCTTGGATATCTTGAAGATGATCTTCCAAAAACTATAAACCACCGTGGACATAGATATAAACTTCTTGTTTATGGTGCTACAAAATCCATGTATGAACGACGTGCCGAAAGCGAGAAAAAGAATTGGCCAGCAAATAAATATTTGATTAAAACATTTAAACATTATATTAGATATCACGATCCTTATAACATGAATAAAAGAGTTGGGTTGAGTAAAGATATAGCCACCATTAATGTTTTATATGTTTATAGTCCATATCAATATTATGGATGAATTATACCTATAACAACAAACAAACATTTTCTCTTTTTCCACAATAGATAACTATTTATACTTTGACATTTAACCTATTAGACATAGCAATATTTTCTATAACGTAGAAAGTATATCTAGAGGTTGTGAAATGTCAAGGAAACGATACGTTGAAGGTGAATACCCAACCAAAATTGATGCACAGAAAGCCGGGCAGCGCGCGGTTGGTCTGACTTACGTGCAGAAACTTGGTAGTATGATTAAACGCTACGAAGTCAAAAAGGTTGGGAAGAATTGGAGACTTCATCTTATTGAAAAGACCGCGCATGAATTTTATAATGGGAAATTGAGGTAGATTGGAATGGTAACTAAACGCAGAGTTGGGAGCAGAAGTGTCAAATATGCTGTTAATGAGGGGGGAGATACAGTTTTAAAACCACCAAAGAAATGGTTGAAAGAATTACACGGTGTTGGTGGTTCCATTGCGGGATCTATGAAAGAATGGAGGAAACAAGATAAACGATTGCTTCCTAAACATCACAAATCAACAATATCGAAACGGGCAGGTAGATCATATCGTCGCACCGGTGCTATGGTAACACGTGGGGGGAAATAAAATGACATCCACAAGAAAATACGGAACACGCACAAAATCAAAAGTCCACCGTCGCAGTTCTATGATGGGTGGTTATGAACCAACCAAACTTGCTGTTGATGATCTATATTTCGGAAGGCGGCATAAAGGTAAACATGCATTTAAGAAAAGCCGTGGTGGAAACAGATTTGATACATATGAGTGGTGATTGGAATGACAATTCTTAAAACAAAAACAAAGAAAGGTTATGGCACTGTTACTCTTGAACACGAAACCATAAAAGATATTAATGGGATCAAGTATTCTGGATACGTTGTAAAAAAGAATGGCGAAACCGTTTCTGCAATGCGGAGTAACAAAAAGGATGCTATGAAATTTTTCAAGCGCGAATGTGAAAGGGTGTTTTAAAAATGTCCACAAAAATAACATACGACTACATTAAGAAATTCGCAAAGACGTGTGGATTTGATTTCGAGCGCGATGGCAAATCATACATTCTCAAAACTCCGTATGCTACTTATCAACGCACTACCCTTAAAGAAATTGAACGGAAAATTATAGATGATAATCGTAGGTTTTCTACTTCGAGGTTTTAAACCATGAACGTTGGAGGTAAAGGTTCAAAATATCCAGATTCTTTTTTCAATCCCACTCAATTAAAATATGGTATCAAAGTTGAACTTGAACACACTAAAAGTAAGCGTGTGGCAAAAGCAATTGCGAAAGATCATCTTTTAGAAAGTTCACAGTATTATGTTGAATTGAAAAAGATGGAAAAGAAGTTGGGGATTTGAATGTCCTACCTAGAAGCCCACCCCGGATTTCGTCAAAAGATCGATGATAAATTTTATGTTATTAAGTGGATGTATTCCAGCAAACCCGAAGCCGAAAGGTTTATAAGTAAGTTGCGAGAAACCAATATGTATAAGGAAGTAATTCTTTACATACGCAAAAAGGAAAATCGCTTGTTTGGGCGGCATCCTTATTGTGTTGGAGTGAGAGGGAGGAAGTGAAAGATGCAATCGAGAATCTTTAACCACAAGAAGTTTTATGCTGTTGGATATCACAACACTAAAAAAGATGCTGATACTGAAGCAAAGAGAATTCGGAAGTATAAGACTGAAATCGTGCATGTAACTAAAGACAAAGATGTTGATAGGTACATTTACACGGTTTGGGCGCATACGAAGAAGGTGTGAAATAACATGGTAACAAGAAAAAAGAAACTAATTCCATATCCAGCAACACATGAATATCGTGGTCGTCGTTATGAATTTATAGAAGTTGTTCCACATAAGCGAGCAGTTTCTATTGAAAAGAAACGTCTTGGAGAACAAGGAGTTATGATCTGCTCTGTTGATGGTAGAGAAGATCACGGTGGATATTTAATTTATGGGAGGATGAAATAAATGACTGTTACAAAAAAGATAATACAAATTAATAATATACAGTATGAAGTTAAAGCATTTCACCCAACGCGTTTCGAATCTAATATCTATGCTGTTTCGTTTCATGAAAAGGACAAACCGCTTTTAGATAAATATAATCATCTATTTCAAATAGAATCTAATAATATAACCAATGCTATAAATACAGCAAAAGAAAAATTAATAAAAAGATTGGTGAAATAAAATGCCACGCAAAACAAATGGTGAAGTGAAATGACAACAGCAAAAAGAATGGAAATGGGTATAAAACGGAGATCTCTTCGTCCAAATAGCACCCGTGCAAAAGGTAGAGATAATTTCATGCGTGGGGTTTCTAAAGAAGCATTATCAATGATTTTCTTAAACCCCGATACCAAACGTGGAAGGGAGGTTTATATTTCTAAAGAACCACGCTACGGATGGTATCTTAATTATGGGCAAGCGAGAATGAATTATCGATATCATGCAACAAAAATAGCAGCTCTTAAAGAAATGAAAGAGTATGCAGAACTTCATGAAATTAAATTCAAACCCGGTAGGTCATCATAATGCCACGCAAAACAAATGGTGAAGTGAAATGAAACTCGAAGACATTACATATCCACGAATGAGTATTCGAGGTTCCCCGTTATGGTATATACGTGCAAAAACACAATCCGATTACCCGTGGTCTAAAAAAGACGCTTCTATAATTGCAACAAATTATAAATTGAGAGGATATCTTACGATTATAAAGGGTGTAAAATATTCCAATGGCACGGCATGGGTTGTTTATATTCGAAAGAAATCAAAACCAATGACAGAAGAAGAACGCAAAAACCTCGAAGAGATGATAAATTTAAAAAATGAAGAATCTGTAAGACGCCACAGAAAAGAAATGGGGTTTTAACAATGCCACGCAAAACAAAAACCACAAAACGGAAGCGCAAATCCCCCGAATTCGAGGGAATTAGAAGTATGGAAAGGACGATGGAAGCAACAACGAAGATGGTGGGAACCGTCGCTATCGCCGGGATGGGTATGGCTTTGGCGGGGTCCATTATTGGGGGGATGAAATGACAAATTATCCGGAAAGACTTTCAAAATATTATCGCATTATTCAAGGACATGCAGAGAAAGTGGCAAAACGACAATATGATCTACAACTTATAGAGCATCTTAAAAAGGGAAGAAAGAAATCAACATTTAAATTTAATCCAACACGTGTTCAACAGCATTTAATAAAATTATCATCTGATGTTCTTGGTGGGAAGGTATCTGTAGAAGATGCAATGTCATATATTGCACACGATTATGATTTTAAAAAGGAGAGGTATGGATAAATGATCTACAAAGTCATTTACAACAAAGCAAATGGTGCTCTTACTTCAAAGAATTTCACCAATACTAAAGATGCTTTTGAATTTTTCTGGTCGCATAAAGTAAAAAGCCCTATGATAACATCAGACAAATTAATGAGTGCATTTTCTTTCCATGATATTCAAGGATTCAAATCAAGAGAAGAAGGAAAGAAATTTGCATATTTGGCGTTTCTGGAATACGTGAAGGATCATAAGATTTAATTCTTTTTTAACACTCATACTGCATTATAGTATAATGACTCACCAAATTAGGAAATTCCATCCAGATAAATACCACAAATAGTATTATCAGAATAATATAATCTAAATTTTTACCTATTTTTTTGGAACATGTTTTCGTCAATTCTACAATACCCGCCGAACACATCAACAGAATAATCAACGATACCGTCATATAGTATCGTGGGAAGAACGGAGTATAACAAGATCCCACAACCCCCACAATCAACGTAATTACCGTTATCACTATTAAATTCTTTTTAATGGGATTTTTATCATACCACGCGCCTACACCCGCCAATACAAAGATATTCAAGAATATAGTGTTGAAAAATTCCATTGGTGTCAGCACAACCATTTGAATAATTGAAGCACCATAATTAAACGCTTGGTGTGTACGTGTGCTTAAAACATTCACCAGCATACCTAGAAGCGGCAAACTACATATTCCTGCACCAATTCCACACAACCAATGTTTTCGGTCAAGTAATAGGTCTACACACATTAATCCAATGGGTATTGCAGCAAACAGATGTATCCACACGTTTATTACTGCCAACGCCCAAAACAAAATTCTATCGGTTCGTGTGTTTTCGTTTTTCACTTTAATATAATAAACCAACGCGAGCGCGAAGAACAATAAAGACATTGAATACGCGCGTCCGAATTGAGCGTAATATATAAATGGGAGTATAATTGTTGTAAGACCCGCACAATAAATTCCCGCCACTTCGTTTTTATAAGTAGCACCGAGCCAATACATCACGGGGATCAATAATATCCCCGTTATTACCGATGGATATCTAATTGAGAAATCTAATCCGTTTGTTAATAATAATGATAAATTAGCAAATATATAATAGACGGGGGGATTAAAATCAGAAGCGAAAGATTTAAATACCAAATCCACAATGGGCAGAGAAGATATTTCGAAACTATAAATTTCCTCCGTCCACAAACATTGATAATCAACATTAAAAATGCGAAGGAACGCACCAACAAGTATAAATATAAAAAGAATTGCTTTATTTAAAGTTTTCGTTTCGTCACACCCTTCGTAACACCTTTCTTATTCTGTGGTTTTGCTTTTGTTACCTTTGTGAGTCGTTTGGTTGGCTTCATCACAACATTTTTAACAGCCGCCCGCTTTGCTTTTTCTCTCGCCTTCCTTCTCTCCTCCTTCACACGCTCTTTCTCCTTCACCAATTTGTTTTCTTCAATCATCTCCCCCTGTCGTATCAGGTCATCAGGCATCGGACACGATTCCAATTCGTGACACCAGCAACCAATGTTGTTGCAATAATGCCCTAAATCTATCCTCAATTGCCCCAATCCCCTTGGCGCAAACAATCCGGTTCGTGGATCTTTCTCCACTTTCATATAAGGACGATAAGAATGTTCACTAGAACAATGCCTACACGGGTTTGCTGTTAATGGACATTCTTCATCTGTCATTAATATCTACGTCCCATCTAATCATTTCATCACAATCCCATATCACTTCGTCAATTTTCTTTTCTGCCCACGGTGGGGGTGCGCGCGTGGCTATAAGAGATCTGCCTTCGGATGTGCGCGATACGACTTCTGCAAACTTACCAACGAGTTTATCTTTCTTGCGGTCATAATCTTCACGATTATCGATACGAATACAAACACCGCCGGTAATTTCACAACGGCGCCCGGCTGCGAGTTCTTTAAGAACGACTCCTTTTGCATAGCCGATGTTTGCTGGGATCATTTAATCACCTACAATCTTCCCATTCTTCTCGGCAGAAGGGAACATTTTCTTCATGCGTAAGGTATGCCCACAAGATTTTTCCATCGTTAGTTTATATTCAATGGCTTTTGCTTCTGTTGGGAATGATGCAAGCAATTCTTTGCCATCATAAACTTCAAATGGATATTCGGCAGTAACAGGGTTTTTTAGTGGATGATAGATAAAAGATCCATTGCTATTTAATTCAAGTGTGAATCGTCCTTCTGTACCGGGTGGTGATCGGATCATCCCGTTTGTAACAGAAAATGTGCCTATAATTTTCATACATTGTTATAGGGCACGATAGTATAAAAAAGTATTGTTTGGTTTTAATCAAAAACCAAATTTCCTACGCATTTTATCCAATTTATCACAGCGTTCTTCCCCAACATAACATGGGCATTTGCATCCTTTACAAACCATTTTCATAAATGAATTATAACTTAATCCATAATGGTTTCTTCGCATCTCATCGGATGCGTTGCTCATGATTCCTTCCTACTATAAACCGAACAATCGACATCAGATGGAAGATCTTCGTCTAGAACTTTCCATACTGCCAAATTAATATGTCGCTTTACCACTCGTTCTGTGTCTTCAGATATCAAATCTTTTGTACGTATTTCTAGAACATAATTCAAACATTTCATTTCCTTTCCCCCGGTGGATATGCGTTACCAGCACCGTGGATTTAAAACTTCCCCCTATTAAAGAATGACTTCGGAAACAATTTGTTTGCTTTTTTTTCTGCGTTGATACCAACAATATTGGTGTTTAATGATCCCGTTAATAACCTACGGTCATCCAACACCCCTTTATATGCAATTTCCCCCTTTTCAGAATTAGACATTTTTTTCTTTGCCAACGTTTTGTTTCCTAAAGGGGAGAAATAATATCCATGCATATTTTCGCGCTTAAGACCGTTTCTTGATACCCTCCCAACCGCTTCAAAATCAATTTTTCTCTCATTGTGTTTATCTCCTGTTACACCGGACATAAACTTTTTTGCATGAATTAATTCATGGGTGATGGTATGTTCACTAGTTCTACCATCTTTTGAAACATATAAATCCACCATTTTCTTTTTTGTCGGATTCATCTCTTTTGCCATTTTTCCAACAAATGTTCCGGTTTCTGCAATGGTTTTGCCAGCGGAATCTTTACTGGTTCCAGCTAACAAATCATAATATATATTACCTATAGTTTTTTGCTCGGCAACAGTAAAATTTCTATTGTAATATTTTAAAAGATAATCCAATGCTTTATTTCTTTCTTGACGTGCGCCACCAACTACAAAGACAGTTGTTCCGGATTTTGTCTTTTGGCTCGTAACCATTGTCATATTATATAAATGTTGTTGTGTTATTGTATAAAAATGTTTTGGTTTATAGATTCTCTCGGTTTTTCATAATCGAAATTGCGACATCTGCTAGCATGAACAATGACTCTTTTAACCAAGTAATCGCAACTAATACGCACGCGAAAAGGAAACCATATCTCAAATCCACGGTGTCAAATTGTGAAGCGGCCCAAAATGAAACCATAGCCACGGCGAGTCCGATTAGACCAAAAATAAGTTGGAATCGCATTGTGGTTTCTTCCTCTTTAGTAAAAATAGATATGACCATGAATAAGCATAGTGGTTCATTCTATAAAAGGGTTTGTGTAGATTATATATGTTAGAACGCGTATTCCAAAGTTATAAATACTAATATCGCACATTATGTTTAGGGACAACCGAAGTCCCAAACAAAACGAGGAAACAAAAATGTACAAGAAAACAACCCAATCGATGAACGAAGTGTACGGGTCTCTGAACAAACACGCGAAGAAGTGTTCCGACACTATGCGCGAGTATCACGAAAAAATGAATAATGTTCGGATGGTTTATCCGGAATTCTAATTTCTTTTCAACGTCACATTCCCAACCGAAGGACTATACAACTCATCCTTATCAGAATTATAATACACATCGACGCTATAGAACAGATAATTCGCTTTTATCATATCCCCGCTCTGGTACCAGTTGAAGTTTATCACCGGCCCACTCGTTACATTTAAAACCCCCGTTCCATCAATATAAAAGTCTACGGTTCCCGCAACTCTGTTTTCTTTATCATCTATCACCCACGCGCTTGCGCTTCCCACTAACAAACAGACCAACATTAATCCTATTACAAGTCTTTTCATAATATCAAGTCCTATACTTATTCCCACCCAACTTGCTTTGTCGCAACATTACCATTCCTCCGATTATAACACATATTACTATAATCACCGCGATTAGTAACACCATCCATCCCGATCCTTCCTGCTCGAAAGCAGTTACGTTTCCGATCATTCCAGCGGTCGTATTTGTTGACTGCGAAGGCATATTCCCCAAACTATCTGGTTGACTGGTCGGCGCGTTTGCCTGATAGGTTCCAGCAGCCATTATACCGCCAAATAAACATACCGTGACTACAACAACTAAAAAAAATAAACTACTGACGTGCATTATCTCCTCTCCCCCTCTCCATCATTTTTATAATCTTTCTTCTCCGGTTTCAACATATCTTTTTGTGTGATGCAATATATAAAGTTTGCAAAGGATATAATACTTGCCATTATAAATAATATTGCTATTACAGGTTCTTGATATACAACACTTGTCGCCAATCCCCCACTCGGTATAATAATCTCCAATGATAAATATGCTGCTATTCCACACACGACGGTGGATACTATTGAAAATACTATACGTTCCTTCGAGATTTCCCCATCTTCATTTCGCAACCGCAAATAAAACGCGCATACAAATAATGCTATTGCGGTCAGAGCGACAACTATCCATTGGGTCAATGGCGTTGCACCGGAAGGTGAGTAGGCGTAACTTTCGTTGGGTGTATCCATCCAATACCCGATTTGAACCATACTGGCTTCAGTTGTACCAGCAACACTTATATAACCAGTTCTGCTAACAACACTTGAGGTTGAAAGATTTGCTCTTATGAGAAGCCTTTCACCCGGTAGGAAATATGTATAATTTCTTCGCGCGTAAGAAACTAAATATTCAGATGATACTTGTGTATTGATATCAACAGTTTGTGGAACTCCAAAAAACATTCTGGTTTCTATACCAGATGGAGATACATTATATGGTATAAAATTAAACGTTGTTATACCTACATCGCTTGAAGTATTAAGATACATTCTATATCGTGTTAGACCGGGTCCCAGAATTTTTCCTGTTGGAAATGGTTCGCTTATGAATGAAGCAATTGTTTTTTCGCCAGTTGATTGAGATACAGTTGCAGAATAAATAACTTCGTCCTGCAACTGGGGATATGTAGCAAGCTTATTATATGTAGTTCCAAAATCGCTAGAGTCATTCCAAAAGAAGAAATTAACATCCCCGGTTATAGGGATATTTGGGGGTGCAACTGGTGGAAGAAGTGCGGAAACACCACCCACTAACAAACAAAAAACAACCAATCCTATTATTATCTTCTTCATTTCTTCTGCACCCCATCTGGTCTCATATGGTAATCATCTTTACTCGGTTTTAACATTTCGGGCGCAATTATAGAATAGACAAAATTAGCGAATAAGATTATACTAAATATTACAAACACTATTGCAACCACGGGAGATTGATACAGCGCGTGGGTCTGCGATCCCGTATTCACATCTATAACTAACGACAGATAAGCAACAATGCCACAAATAACACTGCCGAATAACGAGAATGCTACACGCACCGTTGATATAGAACCATCTTCATCTCGTAGTTTGTGGGAAAACGCGATTATAAAGAAAGATACTGCTATCAATGCCATTAACATCCACACAGCTTCTGGGGTGGAATTCGTTGTTGAATATGTAAAAGTTTCTGCAACCGCCAAAATTGTTCACCCTAAAATTTTAAATTTATATAATATATACATACTTATAGTTTATAAATGTTTGTGTTGTTTAAAAATCTATATTAATGGTAATTATTTAGTTATAAATGTTTTGTAGAAATATTTATATTATTAGAACACATACTAATATTATGACAATCATGATGATCCAATCTTACCGCGCGCGTTGTTGCGGGGCGTGTAAGCATAAAGATAGAGAACCCGAACCGAGTTTGATTGCTCGTTGTTTATTAAGTGGAAAATTTAATAACACATTTTCCATCTGCACCACACATTACGAACCGGAGGAGTATTAATTTTGTCCACCTACTTCACCCTGCAAGAGGCAAAATCCAAACTCGGTGGAACCGTTATTACCAAAATCCCATTCTACCAGATCCCGCTCGGGTCTATTGGTAAAGTAGCAGATATTTACGAAATGGGGAACTTAAGATATGGTTTAATAATTGCTTGGGATGGATCTGTTATTAGTGACGGTTTTTCTAAAGATGAGTATGAGGAGTTTTTGAGGGAAGTGTAATATTATATGAAATTCATCCGCCAATGCACACGATACAATAACAGAAAGTGTAGATTGACTGGATACGATTGTAATATCCGTCATGAGAGAAATGAACCTCACTCGGTAACTTCTATGAGAGAAATTATTTGTTATTGGTTTACGCGCGACCCGGTTGAGGGCACGAGGGAGAATAAAATTTTCTAATTACTATAACACCCTTTTTAAGTTTCTACCACATAAACCGATACATTTAAATACTTATAGTGTATACCATATTATATGATCTGCAATTCAAAACAGACCAGCGATGAACCGTCGCATGGCAAAATGAAACGGTTATATATTCGCGTAGAAAAGAATGGTATACGAACATGGATGCCTATTGGTTACATGTGTCCAAAGTGTAAAAATATGATTATTGGTTGAAAGGAGTAAAAATATGTCTAAAATAAAACCTGTTTCTAAAGATGAACTTAAAAAGGCATTCTTTATCATTTTTGATCTTGCAAACAATTCTCCTGCATTTAAAGATGTTGATTGCCCATTTGAAGAATTGTGTGAAGTTGAATGTATTGAAGCATTGGGAAGAAGTTGTTTTCTAGAAAGACTGGATATGACGAAAACAAAACCGCGCGGGGACTAAATATGGTTGCACCAAAAGATCCAGAAAAATACGCAATTTGGTTAGAACGCCAAAAACAATCTCACATCAATAAATACCCATCAAAAGAAACCACAGCCAAAATGAGTGAATCGCACAAAGGCATTGAACCTTGGAATAAGGGAATGACAGCATCGGAAGAAACAAAAAGAAAACAGAGCGATTCTTTAAAAGGCAAATCAAAACCCCCGCGTTCGAAAGAACATTGTGAGAATATTAGCAAATCTAAAATGGGGGATAAAAACCCAATGTATGGAAAGCATATAGAACACATATCGGAAGATATGAAGTGCCCAAAGTGTGGATCAAAAAATATAAAAAGAAATGGATCAAAAAAGAGTGTTGATGGAAAATATACCCCTGCTGCAAAATGTAATAAATGTGGATATGGGGCTATAATTACAAAATTCAAAGAGTAAAAATGCCACCACCAAAAGACCCATCAAAGCGTGAGGAATGGTTGCGTAAAAATCGTGAATGGCATACCGATAGGCATCCTTCACAAGCATCACGCGACAAAATGAGTGCATCGCAAAAGAATAAACCCAAAGCACCTTTTACTAAAGAACATTGTGAAAATTTAAGTAAATCTATGAAGGGAAGAACTCCTTGGAATTTGGGAATTCCACATAAACAATCATCTAAAGATTTGATGAGCGCCAAGAAGAAAAACATTCCGCTTTCAGAAGACCATAAGAAACATATAGGGGAATCTAATAAAGGAAAACATAACAATGTACATCATAGTCCAGAAGCATTAGAAGCAAATCGACTCGCACATTTAAATAAAAAAGCATCACAACATACTAGAGATTTAATGAGTATTGCTCATAAAGGTCAGGAAGCGTGGAACAAAGGTCAAAAGATGCCAGAGGGAACCGGAGATAAAATAAGTGTAGCATTAAAAGATAAACCAAAATCTATGGAACATCGAAATAATATGAGAGGGGAACGAAATCATAACTGGAAAGGGGGAGTATCAAAATTGGAAAGAGCAATCCGTGAACTTCCAGAAATGTATATATGGAAATATAATGTAATGAAACGAGATGACTTTAGAGATTGTTTTACGGGAATTCGTGGAAATCACAATTTAGAAGTTCATCACATTAAACCATTATCAATAATAATACAGGAATATAATATCAAAACAATAGAAGATGCATTAAAATGTAAGGAGTTATGGGACATTGGAAATGGTATAACAATGTTTAAAGAATCTCATATTAGTCATCACCAAAAATATGGGTTACAAATATTACCAAAGGAATATTTTAAAAAGAAGTAAAATTTTAAAAACGGAGAATTGGTCTCCGTTTCGAAAACGAAGGGCTTACTGCCTCTCGCCTCCTACAAATATGCGTATTACCGGGATGAACTCCAGAAGTAAAACAATCGCTCCCAACAGGAAGAGTGCAATACCAAGGAAGGTAAACGCGAGAGAAACATTGCTCTGTGCGTTAGACATGGTAGTATTCATGATCCCTGTCAAAATTGGCAAACTGTTGAAAAGTGTGCCGACCATGAAGATACCAATGACGATGAAGATTGCGCCGCCCACAACCATACCGATACCGGCGAGGGTTGCCTCACCGATTGCCTCGGAGTCGTGAATCAGCTCCATACCCTTGGTGTATGCGCTCTTGAGGTAAGTCGTAACTTTCTCAAACATGTAAAATGCACCTCTCTCGCTTTTTAAGTCTAACACAAAGGTATATATAGTAGTTGGTTGTTATTATATACATATGTTTCCAAATGGAACATATGTGTAAATCATGACACGCGATGCAGTTATTAAAATCGATAGAAAGATCGCCGAAGCGGGACGTGCGCGCGGTCTTAATCTGCCGACTGTCGCAGAGGAAGCGATTAAGAAGAAGACTAAAAGATTAGAGGAAATGGATAAATATGACTGAAAATTATACAAAGGACGAAATTGAAAAAGTATTGAAGTATGTACAGAAGAAAGAACGTCTCATCAGCGCGCTTAACAGCGCAGTGCGCACAGCGGAAGCACCGATTTATGCAGAAGTTCTTAACGAACTAATTATCCTGATTGTTGAAGATAAACTTCTTCCGGAATCATATGATACCCACGAATTCAAGGGTCTGTACCCGCGCGCGCAGAAACCGAAAGACGTGAAAGACGAAGATAAAGACGTTAGTTAAGTTTGGAAATTTTAATCCCTTTTTAATTCCCCCTTATATACGAAAACGTTAACATAAAAGATAACATTTGTGTTTGTAAGGGGGGGGTGGTATTTACTATTTTTGAAGTAGTGGCATTCTGCGGAGTGTTGGCGTATAAGCGGTGGAAATGATTATATGCGTTCTGATAACAAAAACTTATTTTTGATCATTTCTTCTTCTATAGTAACTAAAGTTATACTTATTGTTTTTATTCTTCTTATGGTAGGTTCTCTATCAGATACATATGATATGAGTTTATATTATAATTCTACACAAAATGTTTTAAATGGGCATTTCCCGTGGTATGAGAACAATCTTTTTAATTATCCAATATTATCTTTGATACCAATGTTTTTATCGTATTTTATATCACAAACCATAGGTGGTGGATTTAACACTTTTTTTTATTCTATGGTTATATTTATGAATATATGTGATATAATTATTTGTATATCTGTTTATTATATTGGAAAAAAATTATATCCTGCACGAACAGCATTACGAGCAGCATTATTATGCGCGATGTCTATATCAGTGGTTTATTATACATTATATAAATTCGATCCGTTTCCAACTATGTTATTAATGTTATCTATATTATTCACTTTATATAATGATAAAACAAAAGGATATGTTAGTAGTGTTATAGGAATGTTTGTTAAGATATTCCCTATAATAGCATATCCTTTTCTGTGGATGTATAATTTAAAAGAAAGCAAAACAAATGCTGCCACTATACTATGTATTGGTGTAAGTATATTTATTGGTCTTATGTTAATTGGTTATGATAAATTCCTCATGGTAACAGATTTCACATATTGTAATACATTACAATATACAATATCACAATTTATAGGTTCTTATGATTTCTTGCCATTGTTGTTTAAGATATTAACGGTAGGTGTAATTACAGCGTCGTTATATAAAATGTATATTAGTAAGAAGTCTCCACAATTAATGATACAACTTATATTCATTTGTATGATAGCAGTAGTATTTTTGTCAGCATACAGATCCCCACAATACCTTGTATGGTTTGCCCCGATAGCGGCGTTACTTATATGTAATGACAAAATCGGGATTTTATCATATATTGCTTTACAGGTTATATCATTTATTGAATATCCTTTTGCATACGGTATGATATATGATAATCAACATTATATGTATTCTTCTACAGTGTGGTTCTTTGTTTTATATTTCGTCATATTAGGGGTTTTAGTGTGGAGGTCAATTAGTAATTCTAATTTTTCTCATAGTAATGTATAAAAAAGAGCATTAATGCGTGTATGTATACATTTATTCTTGGCATAACAATAAGTTAACTTTGCACACGCCTTTTATAAAAAAAGTGATGCCGAAGAGGGAAGGGGGCGGTCATTCTAACATAATCCATTCATTCTTCCAAATCTATCTATCAAAACTGCGTTTTCAATCGTTATATTTATTTGCGTTTTTCCTTTTCCTTTCTCCCATATATCATGACATGTATGTTCTATGTCTGCCAAGTGTCTGTCAGTTGTCAGACATATATCAGACAAACAAATAGGGGTCGCGGGGGATAACAAAATTGGTGGAGGGAGATTTGAACTCCCGAAGCACTTAACATCTGATCTTGAGTCAGACCCCTTTGACCACTCGGGTATCCACCAGCAATAGTAATAGGTGGTATAAGTATTTATAATATTTGTAGAAAGATTTATATACTAATAACAAACGGGAAATTTGTGATTTTTAACTTTAGAAATATATAGGTTAATTTTATATACTATTAAAAATTGCGATATAGTATTAATTTATATACTACTTTAAAATTTAGTATTTAAATCTTTCTAAATACCCCATTTATCCAGAGTTGTGATTGAAGGATCAAACGCGCTCCATTCCCATCCCAATGCCTGTAATATCCGAGACAACGGATCTTCTAAAGACTTCTTCAACATAGTGTCCCGGTCTATAATGAATCCGGCAGGCAACTGGTCAGCATACTCTATTGCTACCACATCCGTCCGTGGATATCCCATCGGAACACTTTTAATATACAAACGTTTTGGTTTACTCCCCTTTCCGAAATTTGTTCCCAAGTATTCATTAGAATACTTTGCCGCGCGCACTTGTGCATCGGGAATATCGTAATCTTCCAGTGCCTTCCCAATGCCGCCGGGAATTCCAATCGTGTCTAGATCATATTCACCTGCGCGGTATTTGCGTATAATTTCTGAAATTGTAGAACGGGTTTCTTCGTATGGTTTGCCTTCTAAAACCATTGTAATTAATGTTTTCATCGCATCGCGCGTTATTGTTGGAGAATCACTACGCCTGACTTCAAAACCCACAATATCAATTTCGTGTACGTCTTTTCCTTCTTTCCAAACAAGGAGTCCTGCATATCGTTTCTTTTTTCCACCGCTGAAAAACCGTTGATATAATTTTTCAAATTTCACAGAGAAGTATGAAACATCGGCATTCAAAACTTCCTTGGCAAAAACCGGATAACTGTCATTAAGAATTTTTTCAAGATCTTTTGCAACAACCATTGTTCCTTCCGCACCAATGCTTTTTGGAATTTTCACTCCGTTTGAATCTGTGTCTCCGAAAATAACTTTAAATCCTTCTGCTTCAACAAGTTTTTTATTGTGTTCGAGAATGGCACGACCAACAGATGTAATAGCTGAACCAACATCCCTATCATTTAATCTAAACATCTGATTTCCGCTAACTCCATAATACGAATTCATACAAATTTTTACGACGTTTTGTTTCATATCGAGAAGTTTATATTCGCGTGAATTAAATTCGTGTTTATTTCGTTCTTTCTTTAACTCGTCCCTTTCACGTAAAAACTTCGCTTGAATCTTTCTAACTAACCCATCGGGTTCTTTTTTAAATCTAACACCATTTGGAGCGCGCAGTTCCCCGTTTGGATCTTTAGTTTCCGGACTTGCGTTAATGGTCATCATTGCCATTGGATAAAGTGATTTTAAATCCAACACAACAACATTCTCATGGTTTCCTTTCACCGGTGGGATAACCGTTGCGCCTTCAAACGATTCTTGACTGTTTACCATCCCAACTTTCGATGGGAGAACAAACCCATTTTCCTTTGCTTCTCTCAATACCAACACATCGATCATAGGCATACTATTAGTTGTCTTCTCAATCGGGCAACCAATATACTGCGCCAAATGTCGATGAAATTCAACCGTCTCGTCCTTCTCATTAATACCAACACAAAGTTCTACATCGGTAAAATTATAAAACACGAGATTTGTTGGATCGTCTTTCCACAAATCATAAACTTTACCAGCAAACCTAATCTTTCGTTTCCCCAATTCAGTTTCGGCAATTGCATCAAGCCTATAAGACGGTTGCTCACCCAAATGCATTCTTTTATAACCGGCGAGCAAATCAAATAATTGTCGTCCTTTTATTTCAATGCGATCCGTATTCCCCGAATGTAAACGGCCCAATGCATCACGTGGAATACCCAATACACCCATCCTTCCAAGAATATAAGGTAAATCAAAGTCAGAACTGTTCCAGCCAGACAGAATATCAAAGTCCATTGACTTAATATATTCGCAGAATTCCAGCAACATGGATTTTTCGTCTTCATATGTTAACAAATCGTGGCGCGCGGGATCGAAACAACCATTCTCCTTTGGTGTTTCGTCAACGGGCAACGTAGCAACAACGAATGTTATATATTTCTTTGTAAATGTATCATAACACGAAATACAGAAGATGGGGTCTTTTGAAGAATCCGGAAATCCGTGTTCGTCAGAGCATTCGATATCAAGAATACACACGCGCGCAGGAGTGTTGAAATCAATGGGTTTTAAATCTTCTGTGTTACAGGGGGAAGAATCATATGATATACCGGACTTGATTTGCGTATCGATTAGAAATTTCTGTGTATATAAAATATCAGATTCGAAATGCGTAAACCTGTCGCGGTAGTCACGAATATCAGAGGGTTTCTTTGTTACGATTTTTATGAGATTGTCATTTTTAATCGATTTATAAACACCGGGATCAACAGTAAGATTTAGCGGAACCAATGATGATTGAGAAGCAAGCGCATAAAAATATGGTTTATAATCTACAACATCTACACGATGAACATTTCCTTCTTTATCACGACCGAAAATATTGATGATGGGGATATCATTACGGAAAGAATATTCTACGGCACTTACACAGATTTCTGGCATTGTGTATTATGTATGCGTTTGAAGGATAAAAAGTTATCTAACAAAACTATAAATATTTAATATGCGTATAGTAAAGTGGTGTAACAATGCAGGATTCGGAAATTGAAAAATATGTTACGGAAGAATCTTTGCGACTTGGAATAGATGAACCGTTGGTTTTATTAAGAAAAGTGAGAGGGTATTATGGAATGGCTTATTGTTGGGATTGGAAAATCCATCTGAATAAAACATGGGTTCATAAAGCAAGCGATGTTCTTGTTAAAGAAATTATTTCTCACGAGTTGATGCACTTGCGATATTATTGGATAACTGGAAAAAGTGATCATTCGAGAGCATTCAAAGAAATGTGTGATGAATTTGGCATTCGTGGGAAAAGTCATTTCCCGAAGAAGGAACAACGCGAAATGATTGCTGCGTGCAAGAATAAAAAGTAAATCAACCAAAACCCTTAAATACTAAAACCTACAATACTTATATATGACTATCGATATTAAAAACCAATTTCAACGAGTATTCAACAGGAAAGAACCCGATGTCGGCGCGCTTGGAAAAAAGCAATCTGGTGAATACTATTCTGGAATAAAAGTTTGGGGTCGTAATATTAAGGGTGGAAATAGGGACTAGAATTCCAACCCAACGAAAACCACCAACATAACCCCCACACGCCCGCCGCAAACATCTCTGCCACAGCCGTATAAAAAGCATCAAGAGTAAACATACACACGCCCATTATAACCAATCCCACAATGGTTATGCAGCACGATATAGAATTCATCTTACACTTTTTCTTATAGCAATCTATCAATTGTGGGATCATCACTACAGCAAATACGACCCCCACAATTGACATAATTATATCTTGCCACATAGGTTAAGACTTCCCATCAAACTGCAATGCTTCCCCATTCTTCAGAATAAAGAACCCACTCCGCATGACCGGGTGAGTGGTAGTCCTGCACGTATATTCTAACGCTTCCCGGTCAAACAATCCCCCGCCTTCTATACAAATATATTTCCCACTGATGTTCCTACCCACCAACAAATTATGACCATGCGCCATATGAATATTCATTTCAAACTTTGCAGCCAATGCGCGCGCTACTCTTAAAGGCAGGATACTAAAGTTCTTCGGGTGGCAAAGCCTCCATTCTTGAACGCGGTTGTTTCCATTCTCGTCAACGTAGGTATGATTCAAAATCATAAAATCATCGATTGTTACGTGGACGCGCTTTTCGTAATCGGATATTGTAATATTCCTTGGCATCATCGCCGCAACAATATCCTTAAATCCTTCTTTGCCACCAGTGAGTGCAATAATACGATTCTCGTGGTTCCCGGCACAAATATAAATATCGTCAAACCATTCCAAAAGGCGTGTCATTACTTTACGGCCTTCATCTTTTTCTGCCTTCCACGTAATAACGTCACTTCGGTTTGATTCTGTGGTGCTAGTGAAAATACTTAAATTGTCACAATCTAAATAATCTCCGTCGATTGCAAGTTTCTTAATATTTAAATCTTTACACACATTAATCATATAATCAATGAGTGCTTCGTCATGACAAGGAATATGGAAATCACACGCAAAACAAATATCGCCAGCGGTAAATATAAGGGGTTGTCGCGCATTTATAAGTTGCTGGGCGAAAGATCCTTTCTTTGCCTTATACCTTCTACGATATTCAGCAGCACGGTCTGGGTGATTGGTTTGGTAAACGTGGCCTTGTTCCGAACGTTGTTTGGAACGATTTCGTCTTGCATTTCTTGCCTTTACCGTAAGAGGGTTTTCTTTTCCGTGACTCATGATTCACCTTGAGCGATAGTCTGAAAACTGCACAAATTTGAATGATCGTGTTTTGTCAATTATATTACCTCAAAAGATTGGTTGTAATCTGTTATACGCGTTTTGTATTTATATATTTCGGATGGTGTCGAATGATTTTAAATCATTATCATAAGTTTTCAAAAGTTCAAGCGAAGTTTTAATAACACCCCTAACATATTTACAAATTCCCTTTGCGTGGGATTCTCTATTCCCCGCGATGTTAACAGCATTTATAGAGTGTGACAACACTTCTGCTATTCTTTCTGTGGATGAATAAGAAGCGTCATAAAATATTTTACCCGCTTTTAAAACTTCTCGTTTTGTTGCAACTCCACCGGGAGAATCAACATTGCCAAACCATATTGTAAAATCTGAATTTTTGGCGTTTAATCTCGTTCTCCCAACATAATCTAAACCCGAATCAACCAAACCAAAACTCTTTAAAAGTTCGGGTTGTGGGCCAACTTCGGTGTAAAAATTAGATGGTGCATATCCACCCGTGAGAAAACCCGCATCGCGCGCACCGAATAAACCGCCTTGATCCGCGCCGCACTGACCGCCGGAGATTATTTTTGGGGGCATTTTTATACACCAATTGGTATAGCAAATATATATTTATAATTTGTTTCTTTATTAAAATTATTTTCAGATCGACTTAAATATTTTTGCGGAGTTTGACAATGATTACATATGTGTAAGTGTTCTTTAAATGATGTATCAGCCCATGAACAATAATCATCAATCTTTAATAATTCTCCACATTTGGGACAACACCATTGTATATATTTCCAATCACTGTGACTATCATCACCGTGTTTATATCTACCGGTTGCGATTTCTATTTCCACACAATTATATTCACAACTTCTTTTTGAATTAGAAATAAATTGACATTGATCACATATCGAAAAGTCATCGTTGTAGATATGTTTATTACATATACAATCAACATTAACTTTTTCAACAGTAAAACGATTTAAATCAAAACTCATAATTTTATTTTTGATCTTATTGATTTCCCAATTATGTTGTATTATCATTCTTTTCCCCCTTCTTCATAGTAATCACGGTCTCATACCAATCACGGGGATTAACAAGACGCAAAAATTTTCCTGCAACTGCATTGAACATTAGGAATATTCCAATTGCTATATATCCACACATGAGAGACCGTGAATCAACATGTGAAGAAGCATACAGAAATCCCATGCTACCAATCAAGTAAATGCCCATTAAGAAAATGTCAATTAATGCAGTCCCGAAACCCATATATGTGAGTTTACGCGAATCCCATTCTTCTTTTGTGTAGGTTGGTGGTGTGGTCATTAATTATTCCCCCGGCTGAAACACCCACAACCCATACATCAGCATAATACTCATCAACAGAATAATCATTCCAATTGCTCCATTGGTTCCAAGAATAAGCAAAACGCCAACTCCTGTAACAAGACCCGCAATCAAAACCAACGCTGTTACGGTTTTAACAAGACTCCTTATAGGAGTAGAATTTAATTTCGGATTGTGATAATTCTGCCAAATTGTAATTAAACATAATCCAATCGCGGTAACTAAAAGGATTCCTACCAAATACTTTGTATTTTCCGAAAGCAAAATTGCAGATCCAATACCTGCTAAAACACCGGCTTCGAAAATCATAAGTGTAAAAAAACGAAGGGTGTTTTGGGCTAAAGATTCTTTATTGATCATTTCTTACTCGCCTCTTTAATGGCTTCATTAATAACATCATCGGTAACATTCTCTACAATATCAAACGCCTTCTCCTTAAGTTGTGCAATTGTAATCGTAGACGTTTCAATGCCAGATGCCTTACAATAGAACCTGATCATTTGTGCAATGCGCGCGACTACCTTGTTGGAAGTTGGCGCGGGTTTTACTTCAACTTTTGTCGGAACTGCTTCGGAAGGTTTCTCATCACTGATCGATTCGGGTTTCTTCTCTTCCACGGGGGGTTCCTCCACAACAGGTTCACCCATCTTTACCTTCTTCGTGTATGCGCGCTTTTTCTTTTCCGTCGGTGAAATAGGTTCAAACACCATTTCTGGTTCTTTGGGTTTAACATCTGGTGCGGGTTTAACATTGGGCGATGGTTCAACTTCCTTCCATCCTTCCGGGGTCGCGGGAACAACAGGTGTTTCTTCCTTCTTCTTCGAAGGAATAATTTCAATAGTAATCTTAATCGTTACGGGTTCCCCATTAGTTTCAATTACATTTTCCATATTTCTAAAAACCTCTTTGTGATTATACGTTAGTGCTCGATAGTATTTAATGATTGTGTCGAAATGATTAAATACAAACAGCAACAAACACATAACACGCGTCATATTAAACGCATAGTCACAAGACCATTTTATTTATAGGAGTCAAACAATGGGAACTTACGAAGACAAACTTATTAAAGAACGATACTGCATAGACGGGGAAAAAGATTGGGCTGATGTTTGCAAACGCGTTGCAAATTATATAGGAAATGATTCCGACCAAGTTGTTAATTTTATGACATTGATGCTTGATAAAGACTTTCTCCCAAATTCGCCTACGTTGATGAACGCCGGAACAACTAACCCTATGCTATCAGCTTGTTTCTTTTTGCCTGTGGAAGATACTATTGAAAGTATTTTTGATGCAAATAAGAATGCAGCAAAAATTTTTGCGAAGGGTGGCGGTGTGGGTTTTAATTTTTCCAAACTCCGTCCCGCTGGTAGCAGGGTTGGAAAACGCAATGGTGTTTCTTCTGGTGTAGTTTCATTCATGGAAGTATTTAATGTAATGACGGAAGTTGTAAAACAAGGTGGGGCCAGAAGGGGTGCTATGATGGGTTGCCTTGATGTTGCACACCCGGAAATTAAAAACTTCGTCACGTGTAAACAAAAAGAAGGTAATCTTTCCAACTTCAACATATCTGTAAAACTCACTGACGAATTTATGAAATCTCCAAACAACGAAATTATGAATCTAATCGTTGATGGGGTATATCGTAACGGAGAACCGGGTATTTTATTTAAAGATACAATTGAAAAGCATAACCCATCACCGGAATACGGGGAATTAAATCCCAATCCGTTAGAATCCGTGCGGATTTAAAATCGCGTAAATTGCTGGAACACCCTTAAGTATTTCTAACTACAACGCAATCAGAAATGATAAACGTGAATGTTTTAAAAATAGAAATAATTGGGCAATCAGCAGCCAAGCATCTTATAAAGATGAAGGTTCAGAGACTATAGACGCGACATCGATGATATAGTCCGATCTCATATGAAAGTATGAGAGTGCGACAGAAATGATCGCACCTGCAACGAGACATCGTTGTTGTAACAAAGTGCCTCTGGCGGTGAGGCGTTGCTGGAATCGTGGTGTAGCTGCAATCTCGGCAGCATAAACCTTTCCAACCACATCAAAGACAATACCATTGATTACAACAAACTTACAACCACAATCGATTTGGCAGTAATATTCCTAGACAACGTTATAGACAAAAACAAGTACCCATTACCAGAAATCGACTTTGCATCCAAACGCACACGCAAGATTGGTCTTGGTATCATGGGATTCCACGACGCCCTGATTAAAATGGGGGTTCCTTACAACAGCAACCGCGCGCTTGATATAGCAGAAGAAGTAATGAAATTCATTAATGAACGCGCGCACAAAGTATCAGAATCGTTAGGTAAAAACCCCAATATCAAACAAAACAGAATGAACGCTTCACTAACTTCGATTGCACCAACAGGGACAATTAGTATTATAGCGGGAGCGTCTTCAGGAATTGAACCGGTGTTTAACTGGGTATATACCCGCAAAGATACGTTAGGAGAACATTATATTGTACATCCGTTGTTTGAAGGCGCACTCAAAGAAGAATTGGGGAGGATTAATAGTTTGGATTCCTACGATAGCATTATCAAATGTTGCCACGAGACGGGAACCATTAGAGATATGTTAATGTTATCCGAAACTTTCCGAAATCTCTACCAAAATGCAATGGATATTCCATCGTCAATGCACGTTAAGATGCAGGCCGCATTCCAGAAGAATGTAGATATGTCTATTAGCAAGACGATCAACCTTCCGAACTCGGCCACCAAAGAAGAAATACGACAGATCATCTTTGACGCGTGGAAGAGTGGATGCAAAGGTTTGACCATCTATCGAAATGGTAGCCGTGAAAATGAAGTATTATCACTTAAGAAACCCGTTGTAGAAGATAAAATCGTGGATTGGATCGAAACCGAAAATGCTTTCTACGAATCGAAAACTCCCGCCGTGATTTATAAAGTTCATAGCGGATGTGGAAAATTCTATGTCATCATTGGTCATGATAAAGAGGAACCAACAATGATTTTCGTTGAAGGGGATGGTGTAGGCGGATGTAATGCAAACATGGCAGCTATGGGACGTTCCATTTCAGCAGGGTTGGAATGGGGTACTCCGGCAGAAAATTATGTAAAGCAATTCTCTAAAGTAAAATGTATGACCGCGATGAATAACAAAAAATCATGTGGTAAATCGTGCGCAGATATTACAGGGAAATGTATGGAGGATGCAATTATGATGTTGCAACCGAAAGAGGTAAAGCCCGATGTTGGGGAAGAAAAGTGTTGCGACAACCCGCATTATGTGATGGAAGGTGGATGTAGAATTTGTACGAATTGTGGTAAGAGTAGGTGTTCATGATGGTGATTAAAAATAAACAAAAACTAACACCCCCTCTCCCAATGCATAGAACCGGAGAAATCTACATCGACTTCAACGACTGCAACCAAGACATTCTTCTTTTCTGCGCGTTTCGTTATGCATTGGGAAGACAGACATACGTGGTTGGAGCAATTGCTGACATCATAAAAGCAAATTGGAATCATATGCCACAGAGCAGGCGTGATATGTTTAGAAAAGAAATTGAAGAAGCGATTGAAAAAGGATATGCCGGAAGTGTTAATATAGACGTGCCGGAATGGTTGTCGATTTTGCATATGGTTGATGGGGAGGTTAAGGGATGATCAAATTTATAGCATTTACATGTTGTGCAACGTGTGAACACAAAAAAGTAAAAGAAAGTTCGTGTCATACACACATAACTTGCGACCTAGACGACAGTGAAACCGATGATTACTTGGTGTGCGGTTCGTGGAAGATGAGCGAATATTTGAAAACGTTCACAAACCAACAATAACTATAAATACAAACACCACCTATTTTAATACGCGTTTATTATGGAGAAATTATGATTATCGAAGGCGATGCTCTTACTGTATTGAAGAGGATGGATAGTGAGTCTGTTCATATGGGTGTAACAAGTAGTCCTTACTACGGACTGCGGAATTATGGGACAGAACCAATTGTTTGGGATGGAGATCCGAATTGTGAACACGAATGGGGGGAAGTTCACCCACCCGGATATAGAAGCAGTGATACACACCCCGGTCCAATGCAACACGAAGGAAACAAAAACCGCGAGAATCTAAAAAGTGATATTTGCTCAAAGTGTGGGGCGTGGAAAGGTGAACTTGGACAAGAACCGACTCCGGAATTATTTGTGAAACATCTGACGACCATATTCCACGAGTTGAAGAGGGTATTAAGAAACGATGGTATTTTATGGATGAATATTGGGGATTCGTATGCGGGGACTGGGGCTGGTCAAAAAGATATTGGGAAAGCAACATATACTGAATCATCATGGCCGCAAAAACGGTACAAACCTGCCGGGAATATCAAACCCAAAGACCTTATAGGAATTCCGTGGATGTTGGCCTTTTCTATGCGCGCGGATGGAGCAGCATCACCACAGACAATGTATACGGTAGAAAAAATCAAATCGTCGTTACTTCAAGATTATAATACTTGGAATGATGTTCCACAACATACTAAAAGAACAATTGAAGATTTGGATGAAGAATGGTTAAAGGCATCAAAAGGCGGTTGGTATCTTCGTGCTGATATACCGTGGATTAAAAGAAATTGTTTAGGTAGTGGAACTATATTATATATTCGTTCTCAAAAAGGTGTAATGCCTTCTACAATTCACGATCTTATCAGACTTGATCCGAATACCGTAGAATTATGGAATGGTAATAAATGGACGCGCATTGTCGATATGCATAGAACAGAAATTATATCTGATGGAGTAGAAATAGAATTCCGTAGTGGAGAAAAAATAACATGCACGAAAGAACATAGATGGCCTACAAAGCGCGGATTATTATATTCGTCTGAATTAAAAATAGGGGATGTGATTGAAAAAATAACATTACCAAATACAGAAAACGATGGGCCAAAATATATTCCGGATTCTATTGGTAGAATTGTTGGATTGTTTTTGGCAGAAGGATCATATCTTACAAGAACCGAAATGGATGGTATCGTTTTTACTTTTTCAAAAGAAGAAAGACATTTAGATGAAGAAGTTAAAAAATTTGCATTAGAATATGGGGGATCTCATCATTCTCATTCCTATGAGAACGATGGAAAATTAATGTCTGTTATACATGGCAAATTGCCAATGGCAATCATTATGAATTATATATCTAACAAAGGATCAAAACAAAAACGATTATCTAATGCATGTTGGTTACGAAACAACGAATTTCTTAAAAATCTTTTAATAGGTTATCTTGAAGGAGATGGTCACAATGATATTAAAAATCATAGATGGAGACTCGAATTCTGTAAAAATGACAATCTTGCAAAAGATATAAGAACATTATGCGCCAGACTTGGAATATCATTGAGATTAAAACGTTTTCCGCCTTTAATTGGTCAATGTTCTGCTATTAAAGGCGGAAAATTACATCAAATATGGAGAGGGCAAATACGATTTGATCAAATAAATCAGAGTATAAATAATGCGTGTTTTAAACACACTGAAGACACCGAAATTATTTCCATATCTAAAGCAAAAACACAACATTTTTATGACATAGGAGTAGAAGATGAGCCACATTTGTTTGCTCTTGCATCTGGAATACTTACACACAATAGTATGCCCTCCTCGGTAACAGATAGACCCGGTTCTTCAATAGAACACGTGTTTTTGTTTTCAAAATCACCAAAATACTACTATGATCACATTGCTACAATGCAACCCTCTTCGGAATCATACAACAAAGACAAAAGACCACACGGGGTTATTCGCCAATGTGTAAATGAAACTTCAAAATACCCGGACGCGGGGCAATTTAAAAAGCAAGACGGCACCGGCAACGAAACATACACGGGATTTAATTCGCGCTATGAACCAAACGGTTTTGGACTTCGTTACATGCGCGATTCTGATTTCTTCTTTAAAACATGGCAGGGACTTCTTCATAATGAAGATGGTGAACCTATGGCATTGGTTGTAAATCCGAAAGGATATAAAGGTGCACATTTTGCTGCATTTCCCATTCGTCTTGTAGAACCCCTTATTTTAGCCGGAACGTCAGAGAAAGGCGTGTGTCCCCAATGTGGTGCTCCGTGGGTTAGGGTTATTGTGAAGAAACAAACCGGAGAACGACTTGTAAATGGCGAATACAAAATATCAAAGGGTGGGAGAAAGCGATTATCTGCACCCGGTAGTGAAATATTATCAGAAACAAGTGCATTTAAAACAGGAATGTGGATGACTCCCGAAACCGTAGATTGGCAACCAACCTGCACCTGCAATCTCGATCCGATTCCAGCAACCGTAATTGATCCTTTCTCTGGTTCTTCAGCAACAGGAGTTGCGTGTAAATTACACAACAGAACTTATATAGGGATAGAACTTAATCCCAATTATGTAAAACTCGGTGAGCAACGGGTTAAAGAAGGGAAATAACCAACCACAACATTTTTATATAATCACGTTCTACATATTTACAATATGCCAAAACTAACCGAGCGTGAGCGCGAAGGATTTGAAAATATATTAAAACAAGACTTAAAAGCAATCAACCAACGTTTTATCAGTCAGATAAAAGACTTTTGGGGCATCGCGCGCGAGAATGTTCTTAAGCGAAAGGGGTGGGATACACTCATACTAGAAAAAGAACAACTAGACAGAAAACAAAAAGAAATCAGACAACGAATTCATGAAATAGAAACAATTTTAAATAGTGAAAACCTTCGCGTAGAACAAGCTGTGGAACTCGGTGGCAAATCAAATGAATACGGGGAATGTAAAGGTGCAAACTTTTATGGTATTCCTGTAACTTCACAATTCGAATATGAAATTGTAGAATATATCAAACAAAATATCGATCTCGAAGTTCCTGCCAAAATACTACGTGATGTGTGTGAATCTTCAATCCGCGCGCTTGTAATGGCAGGCACATTTGAAGAAGCACGCGGTGCATATGAAAAGTTTTATTCGTTGGATTTTAGAAAATATGGTGTAGATATTCCACCACGACTGGATGATATTTGCGCTAATAAAAATTCAATGCTATATGCACAGCAATCGTTGCAACAGATTGAGAAGGGAAAACCGGATATTAAGTTGATTGAAAATATTGGTGATAACGATGCATAAACCATATGATGCTATATGGAAAAAGAATGAACTGTTCGGGAATTCCGAATAGTTGGATATTATTTCCTACTCCAACTTTCATGAATAAAATCATAATTCCAATCTAACTTATGTGTTTTCGACAATCCCTTTTGTATATCATCCCTCTTCTTTACATAATCTTTAACCGTATTATGGAATTGAATATTTATATAATTAATTTTTTTCATATTATAATTATTGATCAAATCGGGCAAAATATCATATTCAGATCCTTCCACATTTAATTTTAAAAGATCAATATGTTTGTATTTTTTAAACACATCCGATGCTTTCTTTATATTTACAATACTATGCCCACCCCAATCATTTTTATATAAAGACGCATTCAACCAATCGCCATATAATATCATTTCGCCTTCTTTATTACTTAACCCAAACGGGCAAATTACAACTTTGGGATTTGTTGCAAAATTCATTTTTGCTATTTTTAATAATTCGGGGTGTGGTTCATAAACATCGATATTACACGAATATCTGCAATATATTCTTGCCGCATAATCCCCCGTCAATCCCCCGACATCAACAACCATAGAATTTTCATTTAATGGGTATTCTATACGTTTCATATCATATGGATCATCTTTTTTATATCGAATCGTTTCATCATCTGGTTGTTTATGTCTATTATCTAAGCGAAATGCAAGGTTTATAAATCTAAATCCTATAAAATTAAAAATTCTATTTATTATCATACAAACTCCAAGTGTTCCATCTCGCCAACCATCTGGCCCAATATATCGTTATAATTTTTGTAATAACATCTATAACATTGCAACCCATTGAAGAACTTTTGATTCTTATAAATATTAACAATATCTTCTATTCTT
>Ga0302250_1000209_pt1 | contig 72564 bp, 66 predicted proteins | sample AAG_RA_Asp_MG_FD_193536 | JGI IMG/M metagenome (GOLD analysis project Ga0302250, IMG submission 193536) | Enriched activated sludge microbial communities from anaerobic digester in WTTP, New Holstein, Wisconsin, United States - AAG_RA_Asp | ecosystem: Engineered > Bioreactor > Anaerobic >... | reverse complement strand
TCTACAAAGCAAAGCCGATACTGGAGCAACTTCGATCATTGCTACAGTTTGCGATTGGAACTCAACTCAGAAGAACACCTGCTGGTGGGATCTTCATACCAAAACCTGCTTTTCGGTGATAGTTCCGAAAGATTACGGCATAGATCGCCCAGGTCAAAAGAGACCAGAGTTGTTTCGGATCCGACCAGTTCCACAGCCGGCCTGTCATTAACTCCAGCCTGATGATGCCGGCCAGTATCGCCATGGTCAGCAGTGGAAAACCAATGGCAAGGCAGTAAAAGCTGATCCTGTCCAGGGTTTCAATGGCAGGCAGTTTGTGAAACATGGCACCGAAACGCTTCTTTTTCAGAAAATGCTGCTGTAAGAGATACATGCCGGATGCGCCGCACGAGACCGTGAACATGGCATAACTCAAAAATGCCAGCAGTATATGAACCCAGTAGATTCTGCTGCCGGCATATCCGGCAGCCTGCAGGCCGCTGACACTATGCATCATGCTCGATACCGCCAACATCAACATGGCCAGCGGCACAATGAACGAACCCAACACAGCAACCTTGAAGATGCGCTCAAAGAGAATAAACACCCCGACAATAATCATGCTGAGGAAAAACAGCGATTCCTGGAGGGTGGTGATCGGCAGATGACCGGTGGTGGTAAATAGTTGGATAACGGAAAGCAAATGGACAACAAAGCCGATGGTGATCAGCCGATGCGCCCAGGCGGCCATGGCAGGTGTAGTTCTGGCCAGATAGTACAGATAGGCAAAGGATGCCGCTCCATATAGAATTGCGATTAAGTACATGAAGGTTTGACTCACGCTTTTGTCTCACATTCCGCCAGCGCTTCAATTTCACGGCGCACACTTGCGCGCATGGCTACGGCATTACACGCACTGCTGCTACCAGAGGCAAGCAGCCTGTCCCTTTCAGCGGCGAGACGCTCCAGAGCCAGGCCGTATTCAGGACCGATCAAGCCGGCAAGCACATCCCTTACATGTGCCGCAAATGCCGGACAACCGCCACCGGTCGAGACAGAGATCTCCAGGTCTCCGCGCCTGAACACTGCCGGAAAAATACAGTTGCCCAGTTCCGGGGCATCTGAAACCGTCACCAGCAAGCCCCTGGCGGCCGCCTCAGCCGCCACAGCAGAATTCACCTGGCGACTGTCTGTGGCGGAAGCTACCAGAAACACACCATCCAGGTCATCTGATTGGTAGTTGCCCAAGCGCAGCTCGATCTGCCCAGAAACGGCCAGTTCATGCAAGACATGCTTGGCATCAGGCGCAACAACACGTACAGCAGCTCCGGCTGCCAACAGTGCCGCAACCTTACGGCTGGCTACCTGCCCCCCTCCAACCACCAGGGCCTTGCGGCCATGCATATCTATGTTCAAAGGCAATTGAGGCATGTCGTCCTTGCTGGCCGCCGCAGTTTAAATCTGAGGCTTGATCCAGTTCAGTAAGTTCTATCGCCGCACAGCATAATATCTTTTTGCCGCGGTTTCAACCAAACGCATGTTTTTAACCGAAATGCTTGAATCTGGCCGGGGAGATTGCTCTTGATTTTTTAACTGCCTGGTATATCATTTACTGGCTTTTACACTACGCAAAGGAGACTACTGCTTATGGCAAGCGACAAAGTATTTGCTTTTAATGACGCTAACTTCGACCGGGACGTTTTGCAATCCGACATCCCGGTACTGGTTGATTTCTGGGCCACCTGGTGCGCCCCCTGCAAAGCCATTGCGCCTCTGATCGATACAGTTGCCGATGAGTATGCCGGAAAAATCAAGGTGGGCAAGGTCAATGTTGATGAGAACCCCGCCACTCCTGGTAAATATGGCGTTCGCGGCATACCGACCCTGATCATGTTCAAGGGTGGTGCGGTGGCAGACCAGATTGTCGGTGCTGTGCCCAAATCCCAGCTCGAAGCTATGATTGCAAAGGCGCTGAAATAGGAATGTATTTTTGCAAACCTGTCTTGCCGTCATATCTGCTGACGGCATTACTCATCTTCTGCATGCTGCTGCCTGTCGGAGCAATCGCCGCTCCACAGGCAGGCCAGCCCGCCCCAGAGTTCAAGGTGGTCACCACCACCGGCCAGATTATGTCCAATGACAGCTACAGCAATCATGTGCTTGTACTGGATTTTTTTGCCACATGGTGCATCCCCTGCCGCAAATCCATCCCCCATTTGGTAAATATGCATCGCAAATATGGCAAGCAGGGGTTGCAGATTCTCGGTATGAGCGCGGATGACGGTGAAAAAGCTGTCAGCAGTTTTGCCAGCTGGCACCATGTCAGCTACCCGTTGGCCATTGCAGGCGAAACAGTCCAGACCGCTTACGCCATCAGGTCGGTTCCGGTTATGTATATCATTGATAAGAGAGGAAGAGTGGCCGCCATTTATCGAGGCTTTTCCGATGAAACTGCCAGAAATGCTGAGAGCTTGATCAAGAAACTGCTTGCCGAATCATAGTGCGTCAGGACAGTTATATGCAACCCTGATCAACGATAAACCGCAGGCCGGAGCTGTTACACCGGCTTTTTTTCGATCCGGATGCTGCAGCAGCCACTGGATGTGCTCCGGTTTGAACCGTCCTTTCCCAATATCAACCAGGGTGCCCGCCATCACCCGCACCATATTTTTCAAAAATCCCTCACCAATCACATCAATATGCAGACAGGCGCCATCTTTGACAATCGTGACCGCATCTATACGCCGCACCGTTGTTTTTGCAGCACAGTTGGAGGCCCGGAAAGCGGCAAAATCGTGCCGCCCGGCAAAATAAGCTGCTGCCGCCTCCATGCGGTCAACATCGAGCGTTTCCCGGACATGCCAGACATAAAGACGGCGCAGCGGTGAACGTACAGAGGCATTGTAAATCGTATAGCGATAATGCTTTGATATGGCATCAGCTATGGGACGAAATCCCGAGTGGACCTCTTGTGCCCGCTGAACGGCAATCTCATCCGGCAGAAAGCGGTTGGTCCCCTCCACAAAGGCCCGCAATGGTATATCGCGACTGGTTTTAAAGGCCGCGACCATGCCCCAGGCATGTACACCGGCATCGGTCCTGCCAGAGGCATGCAGTTTGACCGGCTCACCCAGCAAACGGGCCAGCGCCTCTTCCATCACCTGCTGGACCGCAATGCCGTTGGGCTGCACCTGCCAGCCGGCAAAGCGTGTGCCGTCATATTCGATTTCAAGCCTGATGGTTCGCATCTTGATCCTGTCCGTCAGCCTGCACACTTGCCCGCAATTTTTCAAGGTCAGCACGGTCAAACTCATACAACTGTCCGCAGAATTCGCATTTTGCTTCCGCTTTGCCATCTTTGGACAGCAGTTCGCCCAGCGCAGCATCTCCCAGAGACATCAGGGCCCTTTCAACTTTTTCACGGAAGCAGCCGCACGAAAAAAACAGATCGTGTTTTTCCAGCACGACGTAACCCAGACCACCCCACAGGTGTTCCAGCAGTTTTTCGGCCCCGCCGGTCTCCAGTAGCTCACAGATCGGCGGCAAAGTCGCTATGTTGGCCATGACGGCATCGATCTCGCTATCCAGAGCCATCGGCAAGGCCTGTACCAGAAAACCACCGGCCTGCCCAATCTGACCCTGTTCATTCAGCACAGCCCCCAGGCCAACGGCTGAAGGTACCTGTTCTGAGTCAGTCAGATAATAGGCCAGATCATCACCAATCTCACTGGTGCGCAACTGGACCATACCCCTGTATGGTTCTCTGCCCAGCCCCAGGTCTTTGCTGACGGTCAAAAAACCGGCCCGGCCAAGTATACCGGCGACATTCCATCTGCCGTTCAGCGGTTCGGCATCGGCTGCGGGATTACCTGCGCTGCCGCGCACCGCACCGTTACTGTCGGCCTCTATGATCAGCTTCTGCAGCGGGCCGTTGCCTTCAAACTTCAGCGCCACCCGTTGTTCAGGCTTTAATAGAGCCCCCATTAAGGCGCCACCTGCCAGGCCTCGTCCCATGGCAATGCTAACCGTAGGAGCGGTCTGCTGAAGGGCACAGACCTGTTGTGTCAAATTCGGCAGACAAGATGCCAATATGCGTATGCCACCGGATTTACTAAGTGTTCTGACGATATAATCATTCATCCGATTGCCCCAAGATAAACTGTTCTGGATAAAAAAAAGCCGCATCTTGCGATGCGGCCTTCTTTATTTACTACGGTTAAAAAAGAATTACTTTGCAGCAGGAGCAGCTGCGTCAGCTTTAGGAGCTTCTTCTTTTTTAACTTCTTTTTTTGCTTTCTTTGCTTTTTTAGCTTTTTTAGCTTTTTTAGCTTTCTTTTCTACTTTTTTCTCAGCAGCAGGAGCAGCAGCGTCAGCTTTTGCAGGAGCAGCAGCAGGCTCAGCAGCGAAAGCTACGGCGGAGAAAGAAACAGCAACAAGAGCAGCAACGAGAGTGGAGAGAACTTTTTTCATTTGTACTACCTCCTAAAAAATTTGTGATGCTTCTTACAAGCAGTTGTCATGCCAAGTTTACAAAACACGCAATGAGCTGTTTTTACAGCTTTATATGTTGTATGCATGCCAGCCAGCCACGAAAGCCCACCCTATTTAAGATATTCAATACCGCAAATGAGGTATCAAATATCTGTAGGCCGATTTCTTACTGGGTGTAGTAATTGCGATACCACTCCACAAATCGTCTCATCCCCTCCTCAACTGACGTGATCGGCCTGAAGCCCACCGCTGCCAGAAGATCATTCACTGCCGCACAGGTAACCGGTACTTCGCCCTGTTGCATTGGTTTCAAGTTTATCACAGCGCGATGGCCAAGGCATGCTTCGATAATTTCGATGAAGCGCCTCAACTCCACCGGGCTGTTGTTGCCAATATTGTAAATGCGGTAAGGCGCATTCCCACAAGCAGGATCAGGTCGCTGCCCATCCCAGTCCGGCGCGGCAGTAGGCAAATGTGCCATGACGCGCACAATCCCTTCGATAATATCGTCGATATAAGTAAAATCACGCTGCATACGGCCATGATTAAACAGATCTATAGGCTTACCCTCGATTATCGCCTTGGTAAAGGCAAAATAGGCCATATCCGGCCGCCCCCACGGGCCGTACACCGTAAAAAAGCGCAGTCCCGTTGCGGGTAGACCAAACAGGTGCGCATAGGTATGCGCCATCAGTTCATTGGACTTTTTCGTGGCGGCATACAGGGACACCGGATGGTCCGTTGAGTGATGCTCGGAAAACGGGATCCGGGTGTTAGCACCATAAACCGAACTGGAAGAGGCAAACACGAGATGTTTGACTCCACTCTGACGGCACCCTTCCAGGATATTGAGGAAACCGACCACATTGCTTTCCACATAGGCATGGGGATTCTGCAGAGAATAGCGCACACCGGCCTGGGCCGCCAGATTCACCACCACGTCAAACCCCTCGGACTCAAACAACCCAGCCATGACAGGCCGATCTTCCAGCGAGGCCTTGACAAAGCGGAATCCGGCAACACCTGCCAGCTGCTGAATGCGGGCATTTTTCAGGCTGACATCATAGTAATCATTCAGGTTATCCACCCCGACGACCTGCTCACCCATCTCCAGCAGGCGCTTTGACAGGTGAAACCCGATAAAACCGGCCGCACCGGTAACCAGCACTTTCATAAGCCGCACCTGAACGCAGCAAAACAAATATCTGCAAAATTATCTTTCAAGACTCACCCTCATAACCAAACAAGCCGCCAAACTGCGGCCAGACTTACATTTCAGTGTACCGTCAACAGCTGCTGTTCCTGAAACAGGGTCAGGCCATCACGTTCCAAACGGACAGCCGCCTTATAGATGCCAGCCGGCCATTTCGGCAAAGTGCGCTTTTTACCGGCGTAGGCAAACCAAAGTGCCTTGTTGTCGGGAATATTCCGCTCACTATGTGCCAACCTACGCCCATCCGGCGCAAACAGCTCTATCACCAGCCGGTCATGGCGGCGCAGACCGAACAGCTCGACCCAGTAAATAATGGCGGCCGCATCGGCATTGATCTCTTTAAACGTATACGCACCGCTTTCGGCATTTTCCTGTATCGGGATAGCCGTTGAAAAACCGGATATCAGCAGCCCGCCCGCCCTGTAAACCAACTGTCTGGCGGCTGCCGCCGACCAGAGCATATCCTGGTGCAGGCCGCATTTACCGGAAGCAGGATAAAAAGGATCGATGGCCTTCCCGTATCTACTGACCCTGAATTCCACATGAGGAAATTCCGTATCGCCGGAAAGACCGACATACCCAAGCAACTCACCGGAGGCCACTTTCTGGCCCGGCCTGACACGAACACTGCCGCGCTGCAGATGACTGTACTGCGTCTCCCAGCCGTCCCCGTGGTCGACCCTTACCGAATTGCCAGCATAACGCCCCTTCAAGCCCTTCCGGCCCCTCGCCCTGACATCCACGTCCGGTTCGCCGTCCCTGACCGCTATGACCACGCCCGCTGCCGCCGCCAAAACGGCAAAGTTGCGACGCATAGCCGCAAGGTCAAGCAGGCGAATATCAGTACCGTCATGCCCGTTGTACGACAGTGAACCACAGGTGTAGTCACTGAACACCGGCCCCGGGTTGTGATCAAAATAGTTCTGCACAACGCAGTCCCTGCCGGGCGTGCATTTCACAGGCAAATCAAAAACCGCCGAAGCCGCACTGGAAAAACTGGCCACAAACATCAACACCAACAGCAGACATGGCACAAGGATTGATCGCATACCCAACCCCCTTAAACTGGCTGCGGACATGCTTAAAATGTTTTCCTGTCCAGGCTTCGATACTGGATCGCCTCGGCGATATGTGCTTCGCGGACATGTTCGCTTGCGGCCAGGTCAGCAATGGTGCGGGCGACCTTGAGGATACGGTTGTATGTGCGGGCAGAAAATCCCAGCCGGTCGGTTACCAGCTCCAGCATTCGGCTACCGGCAGTGTCCAGTTCACAGTATTTTTTGATAAAACGGGGAGTCATCTGGGCATTGCAGTGGATACGTGTATTTCTGTAACGTTCCTGCTGGATCATGCGCGACTTCTCCACCCTTGCGGCAATTTCCCGAGAGCTTTCCGCTTCACCACGTTCAGACAGTTCCCTGTATTTTACCGCCGGCACTTCCACGTGAATATCAATGCGGTCAAGCAAAGGACCGGATATACGGGAGCGGTAGCGATGAATCGACACCGGCGTACAGGTGCAGGGATGAACAGGGTCGGCATGATAACCGCAGGGGCAGGGATTCATGGCGGCCACCAGCATCAGGCGGGAGGGATAGGTGATGGATACAAGGGAACGGGAGATGGTCACGCGGCCATCCTCAAGCGGCTGCCTCAACACCTCCAGCACATTCTTCTTGAACTCAGGCAACTCATCCAGGAAAAGCACACCGTTATGGGCCAGCGACACTTCACCCGGTTTGGGTGTTGTGCTGTCCCTTTCAATAATATTTGCTACACTTGCCATAACCTACAAACTCCAATTTAGTCAGAACACGTCAACAGTTAAGCTAAATTAGACTTATTGTCAACAAAAGCAGTTTATCAAAATAGTTATTGCAACTCACACCAATTAATACTACAAAGTTTAAAAATCCACCATATAATGCTACAAAATTATGCCAGTCAGAAAAATACCAAAAAGCTTTCGTGCTGTCACAGGGCGTTTCCCAAGCCTCATAAATGATCGATGCATCAGTTATGAGTCCAAGCTTGAGCACGATTATTATCTTACGCTTGAATTCGACCGCTCTATCAAGTGTTATGAGGAACAGCCGCTAGAGATTCCAGGCACTGTGAATGGTCGCCAGGTTCGATACATTCCTGACTGTTTAATCACCTTCAAAGACTCCAGACCACAGTTGCTAGTCGAATGTAAATATTCAACAGAACTTCAAGACGACAATGAAAAACTCCAGATAAAAATTGCCCGCCTGCATGAATATGCCCAACAGAACAGGCTTGAATTCAGAGTTATAACTGAAAATGATATCCAAGCCGCGTACCTGAACAATTGTCTACGCCTGTATCGCTACGCAAAACCTCCCCAGAATATTGCCGAAAGCGGTTCGCAGATTTTTAAAATACTTAAAAAGAAACATGAAACCACTATTTCCGGCCTTCTCTCCGAATTAGGCACAAATGCAAGAGAACAGGCAAATTTCACACCGGCAATCTGGCACCTGCTGTTTACAGGTATGATCACAACGGATCTAAACACCCTCATAACACCCAACAGCGTATTACGGAGTACCGATGGCCAGGATACTTTCACTCAAACCAGGCTCTAGAGTCTTTTTAGACACTGCTGAATATGAAGTGCTCGCCCCAGCCTCATTATCCTCAATAAAAGCACGCAATATACAAAATGGCGAGATCAGGGTATTGCCAATAGCGGAGCTCTCATCAATAAGCTCTGATACGCCTTATGAGCCTTCAACACCGCTAGACTGCCTTGATGAAACAGAACTGCAAATTGCCCTGAACCAGTTTGAGATAATCAAGCCTGCAATAACACGATCACTCACACGCAAAGAAATAGAAGAACTTGCGGCAAAACATAATATTCATTACACGACAATTTACAGAAAGATCAGAAAATACCGCGAGACCATGAGTCCGGCGTCTCTGATCCCGAACGTCAAAAACCGCGGCGGAAAAGGGAAAAACCGAATCGATAAAGCAGTTGACGATATCGTCAAATGCTACTTTCAGGAAATATTGGATGGCCGACAACTTGATATTACAAAGTTGTCAATCAAAGCACTTCATCGCGAAATTTCTATGAGGTGCCGCCGGTTAAGCTTAAAACCGCCTGCATGGAACACTGTTAGTAACCGATTAGATGATTTCATCCATGAACGACGGCTGGATGTTAAGAAAAAGCGCAAGGGCGGCGCTCCCAGAACCATGGCCGGAACTTCTTTCCCTGATGCTAACCTGCCACTTGACGTGGTTCAGATTGATCACACTCCTTTGGACATTATCATTGTTGACGAAGAGCACAGAGAACCCATCGGCAAAGTATTCCTGTCCATAGCAATAGATGTCTTTAGCCGCATGGTAGTTGGGTTCAGCATTTCGTTAGATTCGCCAAGTATTTTTTCAGTAGGACGCCTAATTGCAAACTGCATGCTGCCCAAGACCGAGTTTCTTAAACGCCTCGATATTGATGCGGAATGGGACATATACGGAAAAATTGGAGTCATACATCTGGATAATGCAAGCGAGTTCAGAGCAGACTCCTTTATACCCTTTCAGGAAGAATATCTGACTGACATGCGCTGGCGACCAGTTGCCACCCCTGAATACGGCGGCCATATCGAGCGGCTGGCAAAAACCCTGAACGAGGCAATTCATCAGGAACCCGGAACTACAATGAGCAATATCATCAAACGGGCAGGATACAATTCCGAGGGGCATGCCTGTTATACTATCGATGAAATTGAGAAATGGCTCACAATACTAATCACCAAAATCTACAACGTCAAAAACCATTCTGCCCTAAAAGACCGATATGGTCGCCAAATGAGTCCATTACAAAAGTATGAACTCGGCATTCTCGGCGACGACACAACTCCAGGTCTTGGGAATCCGGATATTATTGAAGATCCGGAGCGACTTAAACTGTTTTTGCTTCCATCCTATAAACGTACTGTACAAAGGGAGGGCATCGGGCTTGAGAAAATTAAATACTTCCACGACATATTGAGAAACATCTATGGAAAAGTCGATGAAGAAGGCAAACCGCTTAAATTCCTCATCAAGAGGGATCCACGTAGAATCAGCCCGATTTACCTGTTTGATCCGGAGCAGAAAGAATATTTTGCTATTCCATACAGAGATCTATCTAGGCCCCCAATGACATACTGGGAACTTGAGGCTTCAAGGAAACGATGTAATGAGCAAGGCGTAAATGATCCGAACGAAGAGCAGATATTCAATGCTTACGGAGAGCTTCAGCAAATCAGGAATGATTCCGTTGCGAAGACCAAGAAGGCTAGACGCGAGAGGGAAGCGGAAAAGCGCAGAAAGAAGGATAAACCTGTTTACCCAAAACTTTCCGTTAGACATGAAGCTGATATTGCCCCGCATGAAAGTTCGGATGATGTCATGAGCTTTTATGATGATTCGCTTTTGGACGGTGTATTGGTTAAAAAACCGGTTTAGAAAGGGTGCTGAATGCTGGATGAAAACCATCTTTCAAGATTGCTGCCGGAAGCGCGTGAATTCATCGATAAAAGCATTGAAGAACGGATAGAATATGTGCGTCAAGATCGGTGGCTTCCATATCCCAAAGCTGACGCTTTGTTGGATAGGCTTGAAGCGTTTTACAAAATGCCCGACAAGATCAGGCCGCCAAGTATGCTCATCGTTGGCGATTCCCATTGCGGCAAGTCCAGCCTGGTTCGCAGGTTTAAAGATATGCATCCGCCGACTGATGGGATGTATGAATCAGCCTGCCCCGTTTTCTATCTTCCTTCATGTCCTACCGGACCAGATGAAGACCGTCTTTATGATGAGATCCTCCAGGAGCTTATGGTTCCTTTTCGCTATAGCGACAAGCCGGCAAAGAAATTCGATGAAATAAGATACCAGTTTGACCAAATAGGCGTGAAGGTAATCATAATTGATGAGATTTCACACGCGTTGAGCGGCTCAGCTATCAAACTAAGGGTTTTCCTGAATGCGATAAAGAATCTTCATAACGTCACAAAACGCCCGATCGTGCTTGTTGGCACCCAGGATGCCCGCTTTGTAGCCGGCAGCGACCGGCAGTTTGAAAGCAGGTTCAAGCTTGAAACATTGGAACGCTGGAAGGACGGAGATGATTTCAGGCGTTTTCTTGCCAAACTCGAAATGACTCTACCTTTTCCGGAACCATCCTTACTTGCATCGCAGGAGCTTTCCAGACTGATTTTTAACCGTGCGGAGAGCGGCTGTATCGGGGATTTTGTTGAGCTTGTTTCCGAGGCCGCCATTATGGCTATAAAAGCCGGCAAACACCGTGTTACTGAGAATGAGATAAAGAATTGCAGTTTTTCGCCCTCTTACAAAGAACAGCCTTCCGAAAGGCTGCCCAATGGCAAAACTGGTATTTAAAGTCCACGGCGAACATAGATATGCGGACGTCAAGTTTCCGCTGAGGTTGGCACCTCAAGAAGACGAATTACTGAGTTCATGGCTTGTGCGCCTTGCCTTGTTGCATAGGACCATGCCATCGACCTTTACAAACCTTTACCTTCCCGAAACCAAAAACAAGCTATGGTCTTCCGACCTTGATATGCAGGCAAGCGATGAACTGCTTACCGCATTATCATTCAAATCCAATTTACCTGCTGAGCAATTGCGCTCAATGACGCTTAAATCATATGAAGGTTTCTTGTTTGAAAAACTGCGCACAAAAACTGGCGGTACCCAGTTTATTAATCCTTTGGGGTTGCGCGGCAGGAGAAGCAAGCTACCGGGATTGCGTTATTGTCCATTCTGCTTAAATGAAGACCCGGTTCCATACTTCAGGAAAAAATGGAGGTTGGCATTTTCAGTAGTTTGCCTGAAACACAAATGCTATTTGCTGGACAGATGTTCGGAATGCGACACCCCTATCATGCCTTATCTTTCATGCAATATGGGCGCATGGGGGAATTGTTACAAATGCGGACAAAATATTCTTTCAAGTAGACCCACAGCATATGTTGATGACAGCGATATACTGGATGCTGTTTCAGCCCTGTACTCTGTTTTGGATGAGGGTTTCATGTTGATCAGCGGTCAGCCCATACCATCTCACCTGTATTTCCAGGTCCTCCATCAAATTCTAAAACTGATGATGTCGCATCGTTATGGCCGGAGAATTCAGAAGGCATTTGGCATTGAATTCTCTGAAACCTGTTGCCTTAGAACGTTTGAGGTACTATCGATTCCAACTCAATCTCGGATGCTGAACAAAGCCTTATGGTTGTTGGATGAGTGGCCGGAAAGATTTATTAATATTTGCTGCCAAGAAAAGATATTCAGCTCTGAGTTATTGAGGGATTTGAAGCAAGCACCGTTTTGGTACTGGGATGTAGTTATGTATTATTTGTATCATCAGGACTGACTGGTGACAGATAAAAAAATTCTTGAAGATGCATTATTTCTTGAGCGTAATGGGATTATTGCTTACGAAGCATCTTTATCTCAGGTTTTAGATGGTTATCAGGTATTTAGAAAACAAAATAATTAGTCATTTGGTTTACAAAAAGCAATTTATGACTGCGGCAATTTTAATGGTGTACGCGTGATTTGTTATGATTACACACTCCAATTAGTTACTTTACTTCAATTTGCTTACATATTTATGTATAAAATTACCATTTTTATGGTTATAATATACATAAATATGTAAACTACATTCATAGCAGGTCTACATGTGGAAATTTCAGGTTTAATACGACAAGCTCATCGTCTCCTTGAGGCCCGCGAATGCAGAAGAATACCTGCCAGAGAAATGGCTAGCCGAATAGGAGTTAGTTCAAGGGCTTATACAGAGTATGAACGCGGCACTAATGAACCATTAGCAATGAAAGCACTCATTAGTCTTTTGAGCTCACTAGAGGATGATGAAATCATAAAGATTATAAGATCATGGCAAAATGAATCTAAAAACAAAACACATGATTAGCCACACCCAGCACTTGACTTTGGATTTGACTTATTCTGTCTCGTAAGTCCGCTATCTTTAATATTCAAAAGAGCAATTAAGAACGAAATAAAACAGTTTATGACAACAAGCTTTTGAGATTTGGGAACCGCATAGATTAGTAACATTTTTCAATACAAAACAAGTCAGTGACAATCAAAACTGGTGCCACCCTCAGGGGCTATTTATCAATAAATAAAATATGTGGAGGCGGCAAATGATTTATAAAAAGCTAAAAAATCATAGAGGAGAACTTATAGAAAATGTCGAGCTTCTCGACTTTGTTGTCATTGAAGATGATGACGAGAAAAATATAGAGTCTCATTTTAAAACATATATTGAATCCTCTATAAACAAGTGGATTCTTAGAGAAAATTATAATCGAAATAATGACATATCACGTAGATACAACTTCAGAAATGAGAGGAAAAATACACGTAAAGGGAAACCAGACTATATTTTTTATAATATTGACAAATCTATATTGGCAATTTGTGATGTAAAAAGTACTCGGATTGGTGTCACAGAAGGAATAGCGGACGCCAAAGACTATGTAGACTGCTTAAATCAAGACTACCAAACAGATGTCAGAATAGCCATTGCATTTGATGGACGTGACTTAGTCATTGAATTTCGAAGCGACTCTGGATGGGAAAGAGTGCTTATTGGCGATAACGAATTGTGTGCAATTCCAACCCCTGAACTATTGGCATTTATTTCGAAAAGCCAGAATAAAGTTGGCATTGTTGATGAAACATCAGTGATCGAACGGGAATTGTTACGTAATTTTTTTAGAAAGTGTGATGAAATAATACGTCAATCAGACATAGGTACTTCGGCAACTGAAAAATTTATAGAATTGTCGTCAATAATTTTCCTTAAGATGTTTTCTCTAAAAGGATATGACCGCGACTGGAAAGCAAAGGGTAATTTGGCTGTATGGGAGTTAGTGCAAGCAGGACTCAATAGTCGGATAAACAGTGATTTTTTGGAATGGCTCAATGCTGAATACAAAAACCTGTTTCCTAATGAGCAGTACAAAGTATTAACAAAAATGAAGTCCGAAAAACTAAAAGAAATATCTCGGTTAATTGACAAGCTTTTTAGCACTTATGAACTTACAGATTTTACTAATATTAAAGGAGATATTCTTGAATATTTCCAAATGGAATCAAAAGATAGAAAAATTGGAGAATTCTTTACGCCAAGACACATTGTTCAACTCATGGTTGCCCTCATAGATCCCAGAGTATTCAAATTTGGCAAAGATGGAATTTACATTGAAAAAGTTTACGACCCAGCATGTGGCACTGGTGGTTTTTTGATTGAGGTGTTTAGCAAATTCAAAAGGCAGTTTTCAAGCACCATTAATGATATGAACCTGCTAAAAAATGACATATTTCATGGTACAGAGCTAAAAGCAAATACTGCATTGTTGGCAAAACTAAATATGATTTTAATTGGTGACGGACACAACAATATTGTCAACGCTAATGCATTTCATTATATCAAGAAAGAAATACTTCCACTAAAAAAAGACGTATTTGGTAACTACATTCCAATTCCTGATTCAGATGTAGATAGTTATAATGACGGAGTTGAAACAATTTTTCATGTGCGTGGCGATCGAACTAGAAAAGTCACAAATGAACCATCGGGAAAACTATATTGGGCATTTGATGAGTTTGGAGGCAAATTAGAGGTTCCTGAAAAAGATATAATCACAGTCAACAAAAAAAAGCTGTCAAGTGATGGTTCTGCGGTCAAAAAGGTAGGCGGAACTTATTACAAACAAATAAATGTAAGGCATTTTGAATTAAAGAATGATCTTCAGGAAGAAAAAATACCATATAAATATGAAGATATCTTATCGGTAAATCCAGCACTGCAAAGAGAGACACTTGAAGGTGGAAAAATTAATCCTGTGTACCACAAGCACTTCGGGAACTTCGACATTGTTCTAGCAAACCAGCCCTTTGGGTTAAGTGAGCCCCCCAAGGCAGACAATCTATTTTTGAATCATATGCTCTCCTCGTTACATGCTGATGTTAGAGAGCAGTCTGGCCGATATGGTAGAATGTCTTGTATCCTAGGGAACGGCTTCTTGCATGATCCTAATTTTTATGAAGAAAGAAAAAAATTGCAAGAACAGTTTTTTATTAAAGCCGTGATTTCATTACCGCAAAAGGTTTTTGCTCCATATGTAAAAACAATCAAGTCAAATATTCTAATTATAGAAAAGCGACGGCCAACTCTCGGAGAGCGGACCTATTTTGTAAAGATTGAACACGATGGCTATTCGCAAGACGACAAACGTGTTAAAGATGATCAAAATAATGAATTAAAAAAGTTACTTAAGCTGTGGAAAAAATGGGAATATTCTGAAATTATAAATCCGGAAACGGGACTATCTGAAAATCAGCCAATACACGAGGAGTTAGAAGGTTTTGCAGAATATCACATACTCGACGCTAAGAGTTGGGCAGTAAACAATTATATAAAATACAAACTACCATCATTTTCATGCTCTACAGTATCGCTACATAGCTATATAGAAGAGATTTCTCAAAAAAAACATCCGAAAGATATTGCGGAAGCCCCAATTGACGCAGTAGAGATAAAAGGTGTGTCTAAAAAGTACGGCATTATTACTTCTGACAACAAGCCAGCTTGTGAATACAACCAATCATTCAAAATATTGCCATCATCGTCTTTTGCATACAACCCCAGCAGAATAAATGTAGGTAGTATCGCATATCATACCGGTTCAGAATCCCTGATAAGCCCTTCATATGTTGTATTCAAACAAACAACTGATGATTTTCTTAGTAATTATATTTATTTTTTCTTAAGAAGTTCTTACGGTAAAAAACAGATTGAAAATTACAACAATGGAACTGTTCGCAATTCACTTAATTTTGATGATTTGTGTAAGCTTGAGATCCCTTTTCTGAAAAAGGACAAGCAAGAAAGTCTTATGTTATTAGTTGAAAGTTCGTATCGCGCTCAAATAAATCTTATTGATAGCTTTAAGTCTCTCACTAAAATTGGTATTCCAGATGCTATGTTTGAATCTGGATACAAACAGGATGATGAATTTGTGACTGTTACATTAAATGATGTTATCAAGGATTCCGACAACCCTTCATATGGTATTTCTATAAAATCTGACAACGATGACAATGGGACATATATATTAAAAATGAACAACATATTTCCAACTATTGATGATATTATTTCAGAAGATGAGCTCGATAAAATATCTATTTCAGAAAACGATATTGAAAAGTATAGTGTCTCTTATAATGATATCCTTATCAACAGGACAAATAGTTACGAGATGGTGGGCAAGTCCGGCATATTCAAAAATGATATTGAAGCAGTGTACGCCTCATATCTGATGAAAATTACAATTAGGGATGGATACAGTCCAGACTATATTGCGTTCTACCTAAATTTATCCTCTACACGCCGTAAGATTAGAGACAATATTGCAGTACAATCTAATGGTCAGTTTAATGTCAACCTTGAAAATTTAAAAACATTGGAAATAAAATATCCTAAATCGGAAAACTTATTAGAGCACTACATGTTAAGCTTCAATGCATACTGTTCTAATCTTAAAGGGATATCTCAAATGGCATCATCATTAGAGAATGAGACATCTTCGATGTTTGATAAATTTCTAAATTGCCATAATTGAATAGCCTGCAAAATGGATTTCTTTAAAAATGTGTAAATCTTTGATCTCTTCATGAGTTCCCCGCAGCGAATAGCAGGGAATTGTACCCGCGGTGATGAAAACGTTTTATTATTTACATTCAACTTATTGAGATAATCGTAAGCCAATTAGCCCTAAATTCAACACCACACCAATGCCTATAAAGATACTTGTTTTATATTTTTGCATTAATCAAATGAGTTAAGTCTTTCACCGACATTTGATCCCAATAAGGGTATGACTAAAACTACTAAATTCTGCCAGACCTTGCAGACTTTTGTGATGGCTTAATTTACAGACCTGAGTACCAAACAAATAAAATAGCCGGAAGCAACACAAGTGTTATCGCAACCGCCAAATCTACTAAATGAAGTAAGCATTTATGCTTTTCATAGCGGCGATCTATATCACTATAAATCTCATCAAATTTTGAGTTTAGGGCTGCATGCTCCCGTTTTAAACTATCTTTTTGATGATCAATTTCTTGCTTGATTGCATCTAAACTGGCGCGCTGATTTCGTAAAAGCATTGACATGAAACAAGAAAATATTACCGTTACAAACAAGACAAGGCCATTACGGATATTGCCATTACTTGGCCCCATCTGACTGCACGCAAGTAATGTTGCTATTGGGACCGCTAAAAGCTGGTTTTGCATTTCTGAGAAATTTTTATTCAACTTGAGGATGCACTCAAGCCGCTTATCACTGACATCCCTGAACACCTTATCGAAGGAAAATTCCGATACATACAATTGATAATTATCGATGAAGCGACGAAATAATTCTGGCAGCCTTTCAATTATCTTTCTAAATCTATCAGCAACATCTATTTGTTTAAGTTCTTCCAAAAGAAGTTTTTTGAAAATAGTTCGTCGCTGCTCTTGATGCATTTGCTCGCCAAGCAATGACTCCAACTCAACAAGTTCCGGCATTATCCTGAGTGCGTTCCTTTCATATCCAACTATAATTTCAATTTTTTCCTTTAATAGTAAAACAAGTCGCATTTTACCTGTTGAGACATCTTCATGATCAGCAACTGTACGCAACAAATGTATTAACCTTATAGTATGAAGATACCCCTGAACTAAATCAGAAGGTAGCTCTTCAGAATCAGGATAAAGTTCGTCTTTATCCACAAGATAGAAACTTTCCGGGGTTTTATAAGAAAAATCTGCTTGAGCAAGCAATTCATCAACTGATTTTGCAAAAAAACCTGATTGGTATCGTGGAGGCTGCGCTTGTACTTCTATATATAAACCTATAACTGGTTGCAGAAACCTTATATCAAACGCAAATAACAAACCTTCAGATTCACAATCTGAGAGAAGTTGGCAGTTTTCTTCTGATCGTTCGATAACACCAATAAAATCAGTCCCGTCCCATTTAATATTGGTTAATCGATGGAATAGATTTTTGGCTAAAATGAGTTTCCGTGATGCTTCAGGCATTTTGGAATTCCCTAAGTTCCCGGATAAAATCTTGTTTCAAATCCCGAATAATCAATGTGCCATCAGCAGTAAGAATTACACGAGTACCAAAGGATTCTTGGTCGAACTGCACTTTAACGTTCCTATCCTTCATCTGAAATGTCTTCAGTTGTTTGTATACGCTCTTAATTGGTTCAAACCCGTCAGAGATAGGATAGTCATCCTGGCGGTCATTGATAAATTGAAGAAAAGCTTCAGGTTCATTTTCATTTATTCTTTGGGATAACATTATTAATGACACTGGCTCTTGAGCTGCATTTCTTTCCTCAAAATAATTAAATGCGATGGATCGCAAATTACTATGTCCGTCTTGATCTAAGTTTTGATTTACACCGAATTCCTTGACTGCCCGCAGAACAAGCCTAGTCATTTCAGATGAGTTGGCAATTTCCGAACATCCAATAAATTCTTGAAAATAATCAGAAAATCCATCTTCGTTCATTCGTCGTTTTGCAAATGACAGGTACCTTTCTCCGCTATCTAACCAAGTAGTAATATCAACGCGAGCCATTTCGTGCAGCTTATTCAAGTCCAGTTGAATTGATCCTGTAAGATTTAAGTCTTGATCAAATGCAAGCCCTGGTCGGTGTTTGATAGATGCTACTATCAAATAACTTCGCCCACCTTCGAGATATTCAGCAAAAAGAATATATCCTCCAGTTGCTAATTGGGAAGAGGCAATTTTAGACTGCAGTGTCGCCATAGACACATGAGTAAAATTAACAAATTCAGATTGAGTATCAACATATCCACGCAACAGACCACTAAATGGATAGTTAACAATATCTTCGTGAAAGCAGCCATAGCCTCTACCTGTATTTCCTGAGTATAGTTTCCGCAGAGAAATTACAAGGTCAATCAAATTTTGATCAATTTGCAACAAACTATTTCGCAACCGAAGTTGCGGTTGGGCGTGACGATCTTTTTGAAGAAAGTGAACAATAGCATTTTTAAGTTCCATTCTGAATACCCTCGTCATTTAATTAATAATTCAGCAAAATAGCATACACACACATTTTGCCTTTAACATCTTAAATCAACTAAAGTCTTGCACAATTTTGTGCAAATAAATCACTCAGGACACCCCCACCAAATTAATTATAAAGTCACAAAGCATTTCTATTATTAATTTCTAAACATTTCTATCCAGAACAGAACTACAAACAACATTCTTAAATATTGTTTTTGTCCTCAACTTGTCGCAAACAAGAACAATTGCATGAATATTTTGCACTAACGTCGTAAATGCTCAGAAAAAGGTTCCAACAACTTCGGATCATGTTTTGTTAAAAATTGTAACAACTCTAGAGCGTTCATTCTCTGAGGTTGAATCATTCTGCTCTGCAGATTCAACTGCTGCAGTCAACTTAGTCATGCAGCTCCATGCTGTATAAATTATCCTCCGTATTGCTGGCAATACAGTTAGTACAACCGTTTGTTTGGCATCCCGCATTTTGAATATTTTCAGCATGACTCAAGGAGGGCAGAAAAAGATAATGACGCGGTAAGAACAACTATAAGTGCACAGCATCCTCCTTAGATTGCATGTCTTAATCTATTTAGACCCCCGACAATTAGCAAATCAACATTTTTAATGTTAAATATTGATGTTTATCGACTACAGTTTTAAGTTTTAGGATTGCAGTTATCGTTTATGGTTTAAACGCAGTGAGGTTGAGAAAAGGATTATTTTGAAATTCAACTAAAATACCACACGACTGCCCCGGCAATGCTCCCATACAGGAGAACACTGCCCCAATTGCAGGCAACACGGATGTCTTGGTAGCTTGGGAGAGAGTTGTAGATCAGCAGAAATAACGTAGCGTATAGCAACAGGACATTGGAAAAAGTAGGGACCAGCCAAATAAACCAGTTCCGGTAAATTAAATACGAGAATGGAAGAAGCCCAAGCGGAGCCAGAGCGATGGGTACGGCATTGAATGCCGTTACTCGACCAAATGTGACTGAGCCAAGCGTCCAACTGTTATTAAGGCTATTGCGTTTAGGTATGAGGCTGAATCCTCTCGGATTAGCCCTGAAGATAATGCCAACGACTAGATGTGCCAACTCGTGCAATACAACACCAGGGAGCTGAGAAAAGAAGATCAGTACAATGTTTGAAGTGCTGGCATGTCTGTTTACAGAAACATTAAGGCCATAAGCGCCATTCCGCAAAGATGCCACCATTCTGGAATATCAACTGGATTTTGTTCAAGCATAAGCTGTAATAGGACCCACGGGGCTACTTCTGTCTTTCAACTTTAATATTGATAGCCAGACAATCAATGATTACCCTTTACCCGTCAAAAGCTGTTCAGCCTGCGGTCGTAAACTTTTTATCTCGGCTTTTAGTTTATCCAAAACTAAATTCTGCTGTTGTTCTCTTTGAGCATGCACTCGCTTACCGACACTTTTGCAGACTTTATCCCGTTCCCGGTCAAAATCTTCTTCTAGCATCTCGAAGCATGTTAACTTTGTATTCCTTTCCCATGCATAATCTCCCACAGTTGAACTCTAAATAGCGAGCTGTCTTGGCCACGATATTTATCCCGTCTTCTTTCCGAACTTGTACTCTAACCATGGCTTGAGCGCTTCCAGTGGCTCCGCTTCGTAGCGGTAATACAATTCCAAGGTGTCGTGCTCAAGCGGTTGTTCGCCGACACACGGTATTTCGCTTTTTCGTACAATGCTGGCCGCCCAGTCGTTGCGGCTATCGAGGCACCATTGATGGTCGAATGTGCCTTCTTTGCAGTAAGGAATACCCTGAAAAGACGTTGCTTCGATCATGCGGCTGATTGCCGCCATGAGCCATTCTTCGTCGAGATTATCCACAAGAGCAATCCTGATCCGACTACTCATACTACCCTCCTTTTGACATGATTAACAAAATATTGTCAGCCTCCCAATCAACCATCAAATTTTACTGCGCTCAACACCTAACTATCTTTGTTGTATATTGTATATACATCCGGAATAATTGAGTTTTTGTTGGCAAAAATAAAATACGATGGTATTGCTTAAATAGATACCAAAAAAGGACCAGAAACAATATTGCTGGACGGTGGATAATCCTGAAAAATAAATTGAAAAGTACTATGGCCTTGCTAAGAGTTACGGCAACTGATATGGCGCGCCTGTTTAATGTGCCGCGTCAGGATATGGTTAAATGGCTATCTGGTTCAGAACCAGGACAGGAATATACATCAATTATTGATGACTTGGCAGAGGCTGCCGAAATCATCACTGGATCTGGCTTAAAATATAGCCCCCTCATATTGCAGCGTAAAATTCACAAGGGTAAAAACTTTTTCGAAGCTGTTCGCGATGGAGTTAAGGCCCAGGATGCCGCAAGATTGATAGTCCGGGTTTCGCAAACAGGACAAGAACAAAGAGAGCGACTCAAATCCAGGCTTGCGGACCGCACTGCAGACAGTTCTATTACTATTAGTGATTTGATTCTCTGATAAAAACTTAAGAAGATGCTTCCATATTGATTTTGTTGGATATACCCAGGATAGTTGCTTAATTCATAAAAAAATTAACCCCCCAGTTTGAGCATCGTTGAGAGGCTTGGGGGGTGTTGTTAACGCTGAATTTACAATAATCCGGGATTGCAAGTCAAGCTCATAGCTTTTCGGCATTTTATTGTATTTCAGCCAGACTGGACATCCGTTTTCATCCTCTCCAGCGTATTCGCCAGCCTTACATAGACCGCACCTTGATCGTAATCCGCATACTTCCGGGATATACCGCAAGCCTTTTCCTTGTAGCCGTAATTATTCAACATCTCGTTCAAGGTTGATTCCAACCTTTTTGCAATCTGATCACGGCGAAGCCATCTGCCTGCTCCGAGACGTTCCAGATTGCAGCTGACCATCAATTGCTCGATATATGTAGGAATACAAAGGCAAGGAACTCCGGAAAGCAGTGAAGCCGATACTGTCGCCAGGTTGGCATTGCAAATTGTCAGGTCGGCATCCGGCAGTAACCCGGACAGCTTTGCCTTGTACGTAATTACGCGCATGCGCTAGTCGCTATAACATTTGACATTTTTTCAATAGCACCAAACGCCTTTGAAGCACCAGAACCTAAAACACCTAAAGCAAATCCTATCTTGTCGATTTCAGAAGGATTCCAGAATTGTTGCGTAAATTTAGTCTGCCATGTTGAAAAAAATTCTTGATTCAACGTGGGCGTCCCAAGATTGTTTTCCGGCATACACAAACTCCTGTTTAATTAGATACAGTTTTATATTTAGAAAAACGTTTTTGTAACAAGTCAATATCACTAAAAATACAAGAAATTAATCCCAATATGGCACTTGGCAATAAGCATAAAAAAGCCGCTGGAATAAGCGAAATAAAGGTAGGCATTATCAAACCACTGGTATGAAATGTGACCCGTCCAGGATAAACATAGAATAGAATCATGATGTCAGCATATATTATAGCTACTTGCATCACCCTTAAAAACAGCCAAAAAAAACTTTCATGTCGAAAGATCTCAAGACTTGGATGTCTCAATGCGTTCCGTTGTGAAACTCGTGCAGCATAAGCAGGGTATTTAAAAATCTTAGCGCGTTTACATCCAATAATGACTAAAAATCCTCCCCAAAGAATTGTAAGGAGGGCAGAATTTAACATTAAAACGCGATAGTAAGTTGGCAGTTGTGGTCCATCCACAAAACCACCCGCTATTTGAATCCCAAACAGCCTAAAATACCATGAAACTGGAGAAAGAAAAGTTTCCATTGTTTCCAGATGAATGGTAGCCAACCCAACCGTCTTAGAAGCATAACCATCCAACATGACGATAAAAAACAAAATAGCGCAAAAAATAATATTATTTCTCTTAGCGTATTTGTCCGGGCTGCGGTACATCATCTTGCCATTGAAAGGATTCTTCACATAAGGCATTAAAGCTGCCTCCTTTATTTGAGTAATTCGGCGTGTATATACAATCCACAGACGGGGAAAGTCAGGAGTACCTAGTTTCCCAGTCTGATCAACTCCCTTATATTTTATTATGTCCAATCAACCAGCCCTTCCAATATTGAACAATTTTGCGCACTGCTAAACGCCTGCATAAATTCCACTTAATTGCAAAATTCAAATACACTAACCAAGGCAAGCAGCATTGTCAATTGTTACCGCCGTATTTACTCATTATGTGGCAGCAGTGGTTGAAATTAGCGTACAAATTTATGATTATTCAATTTGTCGCTTTGATTGATTTTTATGTTGCTTTGCAAATATTAGAAGTAAAGTTGGTTTTTAGGAAATCTTGGGCGGGTACTAACAATGCCTTTCCTGTTGGCGGGAGTTACTTATAAACAGATTGCCATTTGCAGGGTTACGTTAAAACCATACACCTTGCTAAAAGATTATCACTTAACTCCGAATATCTTGAGACTATTTCGGCTAAGGAATGTCTGTATACCATGGCGATATCCTCTACACGTATTGCAGGAGCTTTACCGCGGGCAACAAGCAAAACTCTTGACCATAACCCGCTGCAATGGCAATAAATACTCCATCATTATTTTAAAGGACTGTTTATGACCAAAGTAGACATCGTAGAGAGAATCAAGGAAAAGACTGGCATGAATGGCAAAGAAGCCGCTGCCGCACTGGAATCGGCATTTGAGCTTATAAAGAAGGCGCTGGAATCAGGTGAAAACCTAAAGATATCCGGTTTTGGCAGCTTCATAATCAAACAGAAGCAGCACCGCAAAGGTCGCAATCCTCAGACCGGTGAATCCATGACCATATCGGCACGCAAGGTTCTAACCTTCAAACCCAGCGCGGTACTGAGAAGTGCCATCAACGACTCCGCCCAATAACCGCTTCACCGAAAGGCATCATTGTGAAACTTACCCGCATTATAGCCGGCATTTCATTTGCCCTTATATCAACATCAATAGCATTCGCAGGACAAACCAGATGCCCAGAGCACTTTGCCGGTGGTCAGGCTCCAGACTTGGTCAACCAGAAACTGTCCGTTAAGACAAGAGAGGTCTGCTATACCGGTTTACCGTGACTTCTTTGAATCCTTTTGCGTCTGGGGAGGGAATCCATGTCTGTGCGGTCGGAATCGCCATTGCTGAACCGCATGTCATTGCCACTACCATACCTGATGCCGCCAAAATCTTGAATAATTTCATTGTAAGCTCCAAACTGATCGTAAAGTTCACACCAGCTTTAGGTAAAATTTGAATTGGTGCATGATTATAAATAGTTGAGTGTACTGACAATTAAACCAACAAATAACATATTTTCAAAACTTGCGTGCAACATTCTAATTTAACGATACAATACTGATTAGATATCTGTCGGTTACTGTAATTTTATCAGCAAAAAGCATACATTGGCAGGAACATCAACATGAAAAATGTGAAGATATTCTGGGGGCTGCTGCTTTCAATCTCTGTATGTTTTATTGTTGTATTCACCTTATTCCTTCTACAGGTAATTTACCCATTTCATGTAGAACAGATAAAAAACCGTGCCCGGGAAACAGTGGATCATCTCCAGTTTGTAATGCCTCATCTGTCTCCTGAGATAAGGCAGTCCTATCTCGAAACCATGTTCAAAAAGTCAGAAGGCCTAAGTTATTTGCTGCTTATGGATGTCAACGGAGTTGCAATAGCGCATAGCGAACCAACCCGTGTCGGAATGAAATTTTACGATTCCCAGTTTGCCAGAAGCCTTGAAACCGGTCTCAGGATTGAACATATATATATGCGGGATGCCGACAATCCTTCTTCACCTCACCACAATGAAAAAACAATCGACATTATAGAGCCTTATTACCTATCAAGCGGAGAAATTGCTGGTGCAGTAAATGTAGGCATATCCTTATCAGGGCTTGAGAAAATCAAACATAAATATATTGTCGTCTCCGTAGCCGGAGCAGTGCTTTGGATATTGTTTATCTCAGGATTTGCTTTTTCCCACATACGTTCAGCCGCACAGACAAAGAAGCTTAATGAAGCCCTAAAGGAGAATGAAAAACTTTTGTCCAGGGCAATTAAAGCCACTTCAGACGCTATTTGGGAATGGAACCTCGTTACCGGAAAAATCTACTACACACCTCTATGGTATGAAATGCTTGGTTATAGTGACCAGGAACTGGAGATGAACTTTGAAACGTTTAAACAGCTCTGTCATCCAGATGACCGGCCTGTTACTCTGGAATGTCTTCAGTCAACTATTCTTGATGCACATAACAATAAGGGATTTGCTTCCGAATTTCGTATGAAGTGCAAAGACGGCAGTTGGAAATGGATACTGGGGCGCGGCAACGTTGTTGAATTTGATACTCAAGGGAAACCGTCCTTGCTCAGCGGTACCAACACAGACATCTCAGAGCGGAAGATTGCAGAAAGCTTAACAAGAGAAAGCGAAGCCAGATATCGTTCCATTATAGAGAATATTCAGGATGTATTTTATCGTACAGACAATCAAGAACTCTTGACTCTTGTGAGCCCATCAGGTGTGCGCCTGCTTGGTTATGATTCGGCTGACGAGATGTTAGACCGACCCATTTCTTTATTTTGGGACGTCCCTGATGAGAGGGAACATATGCTGAAACAGATCAGGGAAGATGGATTTGTAAAAGACTATGAAGTGACTTTGAAAAAAAAGGACGGTTCCACAGTTCATGTCTCAGTCAACAGTGCTTATTACTACGACGGCTTCGGAGCCGTCCAGGGGCTTGAAGGAACATTTCGCGATATAAGCGAGCGTAAACGTGCCGAAACAGAGCAGCTAAAACTTCAAAAACAACTGGTGCAGGCCCAGAAAATGGAAGCGATAGGGACACTTGCCGGCGGTATCGCTCATGACTTCAACAATATCCTAAGCGCAATATTTGGTTACTCAGAGTTGGCATTACTGAACAAGGAAAATCCTCTAAAACTCTCACAATACATCCTTGGTATACAAAATGCCGCTGAACGCGCAAAAGCTCTTGTTAGTCAGATATTGACCTTTAGCAGACAAACAGAAAGCAAAATACAGCCGCTCCAGCCCAAACTTCTAATAAAAGAAGCACTTAAGCTCTTAAGAGCTTCATTGCCGGCCACAATTGAGATAAAGGATAAGTTAAATAGCAGCTCCATGATACTTGGCGACCCCACTCAATTTCACCAAGTAATAATGAATCTTTGTACAAACGCGGCACACGCTATGAAGGAACGCGGTGGAGTTTTAAAAATCTGCCTTGAAGATGTGACTATCGATGAAAGCTTTGCGACCCTTTATCCAGGGATTAATGTCGGACCACATATTAGACTGAAGATCTCAGACACAGGACATGGGATATCGCAAGAAAACCGTGAACGCATCTTTGACCCATTCTTTACAACCAAGCAAAAGGACGAAGGAACAGGCCTTGGACTCGCCGTTGTACACGGCATAGTGCAGAGTTTTAAAGGCATAATCAATGTATACAGCGAGATAGGTAAGGGAACAGAGTTTACGCTCTACTTCCCTGTGTCAAATGAGCCTGATACCTCCGTGGTGAAAGCTGAAAATCCAACTTTGCCACATGGCAACGAACGCATATTGTTGATAGATGATGAACCTAGCATCACCTCAACAGAAAAGGAAATGTTGGAAAAACTTGGGTACAGCATTACAGCGTTTAACGACAGCAACCAAGCATTGAATTGTTTTCGTAGTACTCCTTACTCCTTTGATCTTGTAATAACTGATTATGCAATGCCAGGCATGAGTGGGTTAAATCTTGCGACTCACATAAAAGAAATTCGTAACGATATTAATGTTATTCTCTGCTCAGGATATTTTGATGAATCAATGGAAGTCCGTGCACATGAGTTGGGTATTTATGAGCTTTTAAACAAGCCACTCACCACAATGGAACTAGCACTTTCAATACGAAAGGTTTTTCAATCACAAAAAGGTCAGTGAATTCCCTGTCATCAATGCTTGCAATGCCATTATGTTATGTGATGAGGTAAAGAGAGTGCGTGAATGACAGGACTGATAGTGCTGGAAGATGGGCATAGTTTAGAGGCGGTACAGGGATGTCGCGCTACCGGCGTTTCGGCGGCAAAGATTCGTTGACGTATAGAGGGTGAGTTTTCCTACCCCGCAGCTGTTTTTTATAAACTGCCATAGAACTTTACATTATATAACTGTCTCATTCTCCCGTAACTTCAACCATTGCTGTGTTTCTTTGCAGTACCCCCAAACGGATAAAACTACAGGAATAAGTCAAAAGACTTTGGGCGACACTATTCTCTAAGAATAACAAGAAAATGCCTTAAGTTTATCCATATATCAATAAAAACGAACGATTATAGATGGTTAGGTAGACCAAAATTGATTGTCTTGACAATATGAATTCTTCTGGCTAACTCTTTAATGAGACAATTGCGTCTAAGAAATCTAAATTCCGTAATCGCGACTCAATTTAAATAAAAACAAATATATATAATCTGGCAGCAACTTCATCAAATAAGGAGAAAACATGCAGTGGTTTAGAGATCTGAAAATTGGGCACAAGTTGTATATGTTATTGTTTATCGTCTTGGTAGCCTTGATCGGTATCGGGGTATTTTCAATGACAAGGATGGAAAAAGTTTACAATGCCGCCAATTTCTGTGCAGTGAACAGTGTGCCGAGTCTTATAGTTATAAATAGTGCTATGTCCGCCTTTAATGATGTAACAGTCTTAACCTATCAGCACATTCTAAACACTGACAGCTCGGAAATAGCGAAACTAGACAATAAAATCAAATCTGGGCGAGAAAACTTTGCAAAAGCTATGAAGGACTATGAAGCATTAGTTTCAGACGATAAAGATAAACAGTTCCTGGAAGAAGAGAAAAAACTTGTCAAAATGTCAACTGAGGCAAGGGATAAGGCATTGGAACTCTCGCGTAAAAACCAAAATGCCGAGGCCCAAAGGCTTGTTGAAAAAGACGTAAAGCCATATGCAGACAAGCTAGCAGAAACGTTCAAAGCCCATATGGATTACAATATTAAACTCTCCGATAATGGGACTAAAGAAGCGCAATCCGTAAAAAGCCAGTCTTTGGCTATTTCCATAGCCACAATACTTTTTGTTGCTGCCATTGTCTTGGTATTGACAATTACGATAACAAAAATAATCACAAAACCTATAAGCGAATGTGTAGAGATATCCAGTCACTTGGCCAATGGAGATTTGACTGTGGATGCCAAATCGTCTTCAAAAGATGAAACCGGCCAACTTATGTCATCCATGCATACAATGATACAAAACCTCCGCGAGATGATATCCAGAACCGTTGACATTTCTTCAGGTATTGCCTCAGCCTCAAGTCAACTGCACTCAACAGCGGAACAGATCTCCACTGGTGCTGAGGAAGTTGCTTCACAGACCAGTACCGTTGCGACCGCCAGCGAAGAAATGAGTGCGACAAGCGGCGATATTGCGCGAAATTGCTCCATGGCCGCAGACTCCTCAAGACGTACTGCAGAATCTGCAACTTCAGGTGCCAAAGTTGTTGATGAAACTATTACCGGCATGGGCATAATTGCCACTAAGGTCAAACAAACCTCAAAGACAATTGAAGCTTTGGGTACCAGGTCTGATCAGATTGGCCAGATTATTGGAACAATCGAAGACATTGCCGATCAGACCAACCTCCTTGCTTTAAATGCCGCAATAGAGGCAGCCAGAGCTGGCGAACAGGGAAGAGGTTTTGCTGTTGTTGCAGACGAAGTAAGGGCGCTGGCTGAAAGGACAACCAAAGCGACTCGCGAAATCGCTGAAATGATCAAAGCAATTCAGAAAGAAACTCTAGAAGCGGTCAAAGCTATGGAAGAAGGTGTGCATGAAGTTGAAAAAGGCGCTGCTTCTTCACAAGAATCGGGCAAGGCTTTGGAAGAGATTCTTGCACTTATCAATGAAGTTTCCATGCAGGTAAACCAGATTGCCACTGCTGCTGAAGAACAGACTGCAACAACCAGTGAAGTTACAAGCAATATTCATCAAATTACTGATGTTGTTCACCAAACAGCTCAAGGTGCCGAAGAAACAGCCGGAGCGGCTGCTCAGCTTGCAAACCAGGCTCAAGAATTGCAGATGCTTGTATCAAAATTCAAATTGTAGATTACAATATGCATACAAGGCCTTAGAGCTTAACACCTTGAAATCATACTTGATTTGTTGCGATACCGGGGAGTCGCTGTTGCTTTGCTAGCAACGGGTTCATACTATAAACAGCAAGTGCGGCTTAAATCAAAGCCCTTCTTGTGAAATACAAGAGGGGCTAATTTTTTGCATAATTTTGTTTTACGTAGTAATGGCTATCCCTATGGAATTATAATGTTGAATGCAAAGGCAACCTATTTCAACACAATGAAAGGCGTATGCGCAGAATAGTTTTCTGAGAGGGTGCCAGGCATATAAGTAAGAATATCAGAGGTGGAGGAACTATGAGAACTGTAGCCATCAATTGCATCCTGCGGCATCACCACGCTAATCCCCCCCATAGGTTCTCCAGCATAAGATGAATAACAGGTTACCAAACCATCCTGGGGCAGATCTCCCAACTCAATCATTGCCTCCAAATAAACCTCTGTAGGCGTTATGCAGAAAATTGTCCTGCTTTTACGAATATCTCTAATCAACTTTTTGAATGCTCTTTCTGCTGCATTCGAAGTTTTTGCCTCCACAACGCACGAGAAATGGCCGAACCTGCGTTCTTTATCTATTTCTAAAAACTTGAAATGTCCCAGATATACCATTACTCCTCCATCCAACTTAACCACACATAAACGCCACAATTGAGTTTATTTTTACATTTAGCAGGTTACGCCATTATTGAAAGGCAATTATTGACTTTCAAAAAAATGAAACTCTCACAGATGTTTATCTGTTTAGAATCCTTCCGATCAGTAAAGCAATCCACCCATTATAATCTTCTTCACTACATTTCATCGGGTGCTTTTTACTTTCAAGTTTAATCTGCTGGTTATCAAGTGTGGCAATCATTGATTTGAGCGGAGAGTTTTTGACAAAATTGCTTACCAACTGTTCAGCATAACTTTCATCAAAATCCTGGTTACTAGACAAAACCCATGTGGCAGTCCCATTGCCAGGAAGATTCTCCTGGTCAATCTCTACAAGGCAGACATAAATATCATTACACATAAACGAAACATATGCGTATCTCCGTCTATTGAATGGGGTGTAATCATAGCTCTCTTTAAGGTTTAATATTTTGGTGCCCACAGACTTCATAGGCACGTAGTCTTCAGAGTATGTGAACCCAGAAATTTGTACTGATATTTCTCCTGATTTTGACGTGTAAGAGAAATTATTAAGAAGCTCTACCATTGACCTGAATTCATCTAACGACATTACAAAATGTTCTTTAGGCGGTTTTACAGGCTCTTCAGCTTCACCAATGCTTGTTCTAGATACGCCTGAATCTTCCATTGAACCAGGCTGGGTACTTAGATCTGTCGTTTGGCCATCGTAAACAATCTGGCTAGGCCTTTCACCAGTATATGGCTTCTTTATGGCTATTTTGCGTTCTATGATCTTTCTTGCATTAGGATTTTCAGTGACAGGAGAATATTTTAGCATTTGCTTTACACGTTCATCTGCCGGCAGTTTGTCCGTCATACGTTTGCTGCTTTTACCCTTCTTTACCGGGCGTCCTCCAAGTGTCTTTGGAGGTTCATCGAACTTATCATAATACACATCAAGTGATTCAAATGGATATTTACTATTTTCAGAAAACAGTTGAAACACAATGAAAGTTTTACTTCCGTCTGGCGCTGTGGAAAGATGTCCGAGTGCGTCCATTCCAATTTGTTGTTGAGCAGGGAAATCGAATTTGATGCGCTTATATTTTGCATCCTTCTGGCTATATATACTGTTCATTCCCTGATTTAATCTTGTGCTGGCAAATTCATCAAATTTAAACCTTGCAATATCTTTAGCGTCACTATGGTTGGCATAATGGGTTAAGTAAATTTCTGCATGCTTTGATTGTGGATCATATTGGTAATTTTGAAACAACGAGCCAAGCCGGCGAGACAAAATTGCATGACGCAGTGACGTTGAGCGGAAATAGTATCTAGCGGCAATAACGAAACTTGGAATTACAATTTTATATTCTGGAGACTGATATACAAAACAGGATTGCGCTTTGCTGGCAATAGAATAACTAGGATATAATCCATCAAGGGATAAATCATATTCGTGATCAGTAAAAGCATCTTTTGCATTTACAAGTGTATTGTTTGGGGTGGAGTTAATTGATAAAAGAAGTCGATTACCGTGAAATTTAGGTAAAAGCGCTTTGCCACCTTGAAAGCATGAACCTACTGTAAAACAAGGCAATAATTCAGGAGGGATACGATCTATCAGGATACTATTTGTTTCTATGTTTTTGAAAAGAAGGCTGACATAGCATCTTGATGAGTCGGAAACAATATCCAAGACCCACAGAAGCTTATAAGTATTTTTAGCTTCTCGAGGGTGGCTCATATTTGGGAGGACAATTATTTTGTCTACATTATCCGGCACGGCCTGCCTCGTGTCGAATATTGTAGCAATAACTATTGTGTTGTAGCACTAACTTCTGAAATTGACATGTGCCTCCACCAATCAGCCCTACGTCCGAGATGGTATGGTGCGGGCTTCTGAAGGGCCTTGCCGCCAGCAGCGAACATTCCTGTTCCAGCATGCCGCTAACGCTGAAGATTTTGGTCGTCTCAATGGCTTCATCAAAGGTCATGCGCGGCAGGATCGTGGGCAGACGTCTGGCCAGCATGGTCTTGCCTGATCCAGGGGGGCCGATCATCAGCAGATTATGACCGCCGCTGGCCGCCACTTCCATGGCGCGCTTGGCATTTTCCTGCCCCTTGACTTCGCTGAAATCCTCGCCGTAATCGCAGCTGCTACTGAAAAGCACATCCAGATCAACACCGTAAGCAGCGATCTGCTCCCTGCCGGCAAGAAACTCAACAACCTGTGACAGTGAACTGGCCCCGATCACATCGACACCTTCCACTACAGCTGCCTCTGCCGCATTTTCAGTCGGCAGTATCAGACCGCACAGACCGGCACGTTTAGCGGCCACTGCCATGGACAGCGCCCCGCGAATCGGCTTCAAGCTACCATCCAGCGACAGTTCGCCCAGCAGGATATAACGCTTCAGTTTTTCAGCGTCAACCACGCCGGTTGCAGCCAGGATGCCGATGGATATGGGCAGGTCATAGGCCGCACCTTCTTTCTTGATGTCAGCCGGGGCCAGATTGGCGGTGATGCGTCGGGCCGGAAAATCATAGCCGGAATTTTTCAGCGCAGCCCTGACCCGATCCTTGCTCTCCTTGACAGCCCCGTCAGGCAGGCCCACAGTAGCAAATGCAGGCAAACCGGGGGCAAGGTCGACCTCGACGTCGACAACAATTGCGTCAATACCTATCAATGCGCTGCTGAGCACTTTAGCAAGCATCTGGCACCCCATAAAAATTGAGCTGGCACAAAAACGTCAAAATCCGGACGATAACAAGGCGGCGAGGCAAAAACGACGCAGGCATAGCGTGACTATGTCGAGGAGTTTTCAACGAGCCAACGCAGTTAGCGCCGGATTATGGCGTTTTTAACATGATAAACCCCATTTGACGCCCGGTGTCCCCATTGTCCCGGCGATGCGAGAAAAACAGTTCCTTCTGGCAGCATACACACATATCGGAAGCCTGGAGCGCCTCAGCAGAAATACCTGCAGAAACAAGCAGCCTGCGGTTGGCCTCAGCCAGATCAAGCCGCCATTTTCCGGCGCCTGCCTCTTCGGCAACCATCTCCCAAAGTACACCGGACTGCTGCATGGCATTTTTCACCGGCGCATCCACCTCATAGCAACATTTACCAATACTGGGGCCGATCAGCACCTGCAATTCTTCCGCTTTGCAGCCAAACATGGATATCATAGCCTCAATGGTCTTGACGACAAGCGCCTGTGCGGTACCCTGCCAACCGGCATGCACTGCGGCCACAACTCGGTTGCGGGTGTCTGCGATCAGGATCGGCACACAGTCGGCCACACAGACACCGATCATCACACCCGGCTGGTTGGTCACTATGGCATCGCTTTCGATCTGGAGAAAATGGGAGAACTCTTCGTTCGGCTCGTTGATAACAAGGATATCGCTGCCATGCACCTGGCGCACAGTCACCAGAGACTCCTGCGGCACCCCGAAGGCCCGGGTCAGCAGGCTGCGGTTTCCCTCGACGCTGTGCTGCTGGTCTTTAGTGCCCAAACCCAGGTTGAGTGAATTGTAGGGTGGGCGTGAAACCCCTTCATGACGGGTGGTAAACCCCTGAACCGTACAAGCCGGCCCCTTGAAATCAGCCGCAACATAATGAATGCGTCCGGCGCGCTTGATCTGCATGTCTTTCTCCTCAAAACTTGTTATTACTGGACTGTCAGGTCTGGTCTGAACGTTTGCATCTCTGGCGCCACACATAGACCACAATCAGCAACGCGCTGCAGACAATCACCCAGACCAGAGCCTTGTGGGCATATTGCATGATCAGTTGCTGGTTTTCACCAATGTAGTAGCCTATTCCGGCCAGCACGCTGCACCAGATACCAGCCCCCAGCAGGGTATATACAGAAAAACGCAAGTGGTTCATACCTGCCAGACCGGCTGGTATTGAAATCAGATGGCGGATGACCGGCAGCAATCTGCCGATAAAGGTGGATATTTCACCATGCCGCAAAAAGAACTGTTCCACCCGCTCAAACTTGGCCGGGGGGATCAGTACATACTTTCCATACTTTAGTATTAAAGGCCGGCCAATGTATTTCGAAGCATAATAGTTGGCATAGGCACCGGCCAGACTACCGACTGTGCCGCAAAGGACAGCCGTTACCAGATCCATCTTGCCCTGATAAGCCAGATACCCTGCCGGCGGCATGACCAGCTCGCTGGGGACCGGTATGACAGAACTTTCCATGGCCATCAGCATAAATATGCCCGGATATCCCATCGCACCGATGGTATCCAGCAGCCATTGAACAATCTGATGCATGCAATTTGCTCCCAATCTTCTTGAATAAGCAGTAGGCAGTTATAACGCATCTTGCATAATCCGGCAACCCAAAGGGTGAAGGCAGTCCTGATTATCTCAAATCAACTGGACAGAATCTCCGCCAAAATGGTATGAGAAACCTTCAATATTTTTTGTCGCATTACAGCATCGGACAACTTGCAGTGTACAGGGATTTACCGCGACACTGTTTTCCGCCCTGAAGGATAGATGATGAACCTATTGCAACAGCTGAAACACGAAATCCTCATCGGCGACGGCGCCATCGGCACCATGCTTTACGCCAAAGGCGTCAGCCTGGAAAGCAACTTTGAGCACCTGAACCTGGTCAAACCCTCACTGGTACTTGAGCTCTCCCAAGAGTACATCGCTGCCGGGGCCCACGTCATCGAAACCAACACCTTCGGGGCCAACCGCACAAAACTGGCCGCCATTGGTCTTGGGCACAAGGTCAAGGCCATCAACATCGCCGGGGCAGAGTTAGCCAGACACGTCGCCGGGGAAAACACCTACGTCGCTGGCTCAGTAGGCCCGCTGATCAAATCCATTGGCGACAACCAGGAATTGGACTTCACAGAGATGCAGGAGATTTACCGCGAGCAATGCCAGGCCTTGGCGGAAGGCGGGGTAGACCTGCTGCTACTGGAGACCTTTGCCTCGCTCGAACAACTCTCCGCTGCGGTCACCGCCGCTAAAGAAACCGGCCTGCCGGTCTGTGCATCCATGGCCTTTCTGGAGGGAGGACGCAGCAGCGACGGCACCAGTGTGGAAGATTTCTGCAGCGCCATGCACTCTGCCAGGGTCGACATCATCGGCGCCAACTGCGGCGCTGGGCCGCTTGAGCTGCTCAAGGTGGTCAGGCGACTGGCGCGCCAGACCGACCTCCCCATCTCCGCCTATATGAACAGCGGCTTTCCGGAATATCATGAAGGTCGCTACATCTACCGTTCCACCCCGGAATACCTTGGTGACATGGCCAGAAAAATGGCCGATGCCGGCGCATCCATCATCGGCGGCTGCTGCGGCACCACACCGGCGCATATCACCAGCATTGCCCAGGCTGTAAACGGCATGCTACCATCAAAGCGTAGCAAAGAACCGCAGATTTCCGTTGCCGCGCCCCAGACCGGCCAAATGGAACAGAACAGTTCTTTCCTGGATGCCTGGGGCCAGCGCAAAATCATCACGGTCGAGTTGGACCCGCCCAAAGGCATGGACTGCAGCCGCATCATCGAAGGCAGCCGGCAGTTGAAAGCGGCAGGAGCCGATGCCATCAACCTGGCCGAAAACCCGCTGGCACGCCCCCGCATGGGCAATATCGCCCTGGGCTACCTGATCCAGCAGCAGGTCGGCATAGAAGTGATTATCCACGTAACCGGACGGGACCGTAACCTGATTGGCATGCAGTCTGACATGATGGGTGCCAGCCTTTTAGGCTTGCGCAATATCCTCGCCGTCACCGGAGACCCGGCCACCATGGGTGACCATGCCGGGGCCAAATCGGTCTTTGACCTGCATTCTTTCACCCTGATCAAGCTGCTTTCCGATATGAACAAGGGGGTCAATGCCATCGGCAACCCTATCGGCGCCGGCACCGGCTTTGTCATCGGGGCAGCCTTCAATCCCAACAGTTCCAACATGGCCGTGCAGGTTGACCGATTGCGCAAAAAGGCCGCCAACGGCGCCGTATTCAGCCAGACTCAACCCATATATGATCCGGCCGTGTTTTTCAAAATGGCCGAACTGACCAAGGATGTGAACATGCCGCTGTTGCCCGGCATCATGCCGCTTGTCAGTGAACGCAATGCGGAGTATCTTCACAATGAGGTGCCGGGTATCACCGTACCCGAGCATATCCGCGCACGCATGAAAGGACTGGAAAAGGATGCAGGGGTCCAAGCCGGGCTGACCATTGCCAGGGAGCTGATCGATGCCACCTTTTCTGCGGCCGGCGGCTATTATCTGATACCGCCTTTTGGCAGATTTGAGATGGCGCTGGAACTGATCGAACATATACATGCACGAGAAAGGGGTCACTAATGTCGCGTTTGCTTACCCGGATGCTGCTGTTTATCACACTGCTGTCTCTGACTGCCTGCACCGCCATAAAGAACAAAGGCATCAAGGAAGATTTTGAAAAAGACCTGAAAGACTTCAACCGGCTGGTCCGCTGGTATGAAGTCGAAAAAGCCGGCATGCTCTACATGGAACCGGAAGGCAGGGGTGTATACCTCAAAACCGCCGAAGACATCAAAAGACGGGCTGTATCCATCACCGACTACCGCATCCTGACCAACGAGTGTCTACCGGAGGTAGGCAGTGGCGATGCAGTGGTAGAATTTGATTACTACATCATGCCGTCCAACCGGATCAAGACCCTCACCTATCGCCAAATCTGGAAATATCGTGAGCTCAATGAAAAGAAAAGCTGGAAGATCACCAACAGCCCACTACCGGCATTTGATTAACCTTGGACGCCCTCAAAGATCACATCCAGGCGTTTCAAGCCTACCTGGAGCGTGAACGGAATGCATCACCACACACGCTGAACGCCTATAGCCGTGACCTGGAGCAGCTTTACGCCTTTTGCAGACGCGAAAAAGGTGATGCTGTCAACCTTGCGGACATTGACCACCTGCTACTAAGACGCTATCTGGCCCACCTTGCCGGTCGGGCCAGAAAAAGCTCAGTCGGCAGGAAACTGGCAGCCATCAGGAGTTTTTTCACCTATCTGCTGCGGCGCGGCCTGATTGACAGGAATCCAGCCGAGCTGATCTCCACCCCCAAGAAGGAAAACCGCCTCCCCTTTCATCTTGACATCGACCAGGCCACTACGCTGGTGGAAGCCCCCGTTGAAGACGAAAAATATGCCCTGCGCGACCGTGCCATCCTTGAAACCCTTTATTCCAGCGGGCTGCGCGTCTCCGAGCTAACGGGACTTAATATCAGCGACCTGGACCTTGACGGCGGTATGGTCCGCGTCATGGGCAAAGGCGGCAAGGAACGCATTGTGCCGCTGGGCAGCAAGGCCATTACAGCCATACAGGTATACCTGTCCAGCCGCAACGAGCTGTCCGGCACAGGGCCGCTGTTCCTGAACACTCGCGGCACCAGGATCAACCGTCGCAGCGTGTTCCGGATAGTCGACGCCCATGTCCTGAGAATCGCCGCCTTCAAACGCATCTCCCCCCACGTGCTGCGGCACACCTTTGCCACCCACATGCTGGAAGGCGGGGCCGACCTGAGAGCTATACAGGAACTGCTCGGCCATGCCTCGCTGTCCACCACGCAGAAATACACCCATGTCAGCATTGACAAGCTGATGGAAGTCTACGACAAGGCACATCCCAAGGCGCACCAGAAACCGGGGACCGGGGAGTAGGGACTGGTAAAATCCTGAAAAGCTTGTCTTACGCAATGCCGCAAAGGTCGCGGAGATATAATCGGCCTGCTGGCCAGGTAGGTGTGAAACTGGGACACTTCACGGAGGTGCATGTGCCGGTAGCCATCAAAACTTGAACATAAAAAACCCACCGGTTGCCCGGTGGGTTTTTTTGTGAAACATTGCATCTTTGAAGACTATTCGCAGAGATCCACTTTGATATCCCAGTTTTTGATCTTCATGGTGCCGTTCTGAGCCAGGTTGAGCTGCATCTTGAGGGCACGATCCCACAACTGCGGTTCATGGCCAACACCCTTGGCGAGACATTCCGTCTTCGCCATGTCGTAGTATTCCTGAAGGATCGGCTTGTATTCCGGATGCACGCAATTGTCGATAATGCACTGAGCGCGTTCTCTTGGAGCCAGACCGCGCATATCAGCCAGACCCTGCTCGGTGACCAGGATGTCCAGATCGTGCTCGGTGTGGTCAATGTGCTGAGCGTGCGGCACGATGCAGGAGATGCCGCGTGGATCAGTCTTGGACGGACGTGTCGAAGGTGAGTGCATGATTTTCAGGAAGCCGCTGCGCAGGAAGTCACCGGAACCGCCGATACCGTTCACCATGCGGGTACCGTTGATCAGGGTGGAGTTGGCGTGACCGTAGATGTCGAACTCGACCGGTGTGTTCATGGCGATAACGCCAAGACGGCGGCTGACTTCCGGGTTGTTGGAGATGGCCAGCGGACGCAGGACGATTTTGGACGCATAGAAATCACGTTTTTCCAGGAAACGCTTGAAGCCGTCCTCGGACAGGGACAGCGAGCAGGAAGAACCGCAGTCCAGTCGACCGGAGTCAAACAGGTCGAGCATGCCGTCCTGAAGTACTTCGGTGTAGACGCTCAGGTTGTAGAACGGACCTTTGGCCAGACCGCCAACAACGGCATTGGCGATGGAACCCACGCCCGACTGCAGCGGCAGCAGGTTCATCGGCAGACGGCCAGCCTTCACCTCGGCAGCGAAGAAATCCATCAGGTGATCGGCGATGGCAACTGAGCTGTCATCGGCATCGGCCAGCGCGCGGCCCTGGTCGGTAAGCTCGGATTCAACAATAGCGACGATCTTACTCGGATCGCATGGAACAAAGGTGGTGCCAACACGGCTGTTAGCAGCAGTGATGCCAATGATTTCGCGATGTGGCGGCGCATTCTGTACGATGATGTCGTGCATGCCCTCGAAGGACGGCATGGCGGTGTTGATTTCGACGATGATCTTGTCGCAGACCTTCAGAATTTCCGGAACAATACCGCAGGAAGCAGTCAGAACCAGACCGCCTTCTTCGGTAATTGCAGAAGCCTCGATGACGGCGATGTCAAGCTTACCGGACGGAGTGTCCTTGGTATAGAATCCATAGGCCATGTCCTGGGCGAACAGAGAGAGGTGCTTGTCGCCCATGCGGATGCTACCCTCGTTGATACCCTTGGCGATGTCCTTACCGGTCTGGTACGGCCAGCGGCGGTCGATCATGTTATTGCGCGCCCAGCGGTTCTCGATAGAGGCGGTGGAGGAAGCGCCGACAAACAGGCTGAAGCGCAGTTTGCCCTGCAGGTTGTTCTTTTCAACGTGGTCGGCCAGTGCTGTCGGCACCGCCTTCGGACAGCCGGCGGGGGTAAACCCGGAGAAGGCCACATGCATCCCGTCCTTGAACAGCTCAATGGTCTGCTCGATCGGGACGACTTTGCTCAATAGCGATTTACAGCGTACGCGTTCTTCCAATGTTCCATAATTACCCATGGTTACATCCTCCTGTTTGATAATGATGCAAGGCAAAAATGCCGTTAGAAACAACAAACTGAAAGGCGGCTTCTTATGTCAAACCTGGATCTGTTAAAGGCTCAAAGGCAAACTGCATCGTCCTAACGATGCAACGCTTCATCGCATGGAGTCGGGGTCCGCTCCCGGATTAGCATTCAAAATCTACGGCAACGATTGATGAACACGATGATTTCATCAGCGGCACAACTTCGCCGGCATGATATGGGTGTACCTGATAAGCCTGAAGATCATCAAGAGAGTCGAATCTTGTTATCAGAGCAACATCATATGAACGCTCAGAACGGATCACGTCGGCGCCAGCTTCCAGATGGCGCAACTGCGCGATTTTACCCTGCATGCTCAGCAGCTTGTCGCATACCTCTGAAATTTTTTCCTGTGTTGGGTCTGACAGTTTGAAAAAGACTATATGAGTTATCATAGCGGGAGATATTACTGTGAATAGTCCGTCGAGTAAAGAAGATTTTTGTCCAATTCATGCATTATTACTGCACGTTAACAACAAACAGTTTTTATGGCCGCGCTTGTTGAATGCATATGCTGTGATATAATTAGTTGCACTTGCCAGAACAACTCTTGACCATCCATTTATCCAGGAGGTACCGCATGTCGCCGCACACGCTGATTCCCGCCATTGAGATGAGACTGGGTACATTCAAAGAACTGCAGAGACGCCAGAGGCTGGAGGATATGGCCCGAATAAAGGAACAGCAGGCCAATCCAACGATCACCATATCAAGAGAATTTGGCTGTGAAGCTTATCCTGTTGCCGAACGCCTGCAGGAACTGCTTGAAAAACAAACCGGGCAACCGTGGGTGATCATGGACAAGGCACTGTTGGAGGAGGTTGCCAACAATCACAATATTTCAGAAAATCTGCTGAATCAGCTTGGCAACAAGGCCGGTTTCCTGGACGAGATTATGGCGACCCTGACACCCCACTGGAAAACTGAAAAGGATATCTTCCGTCTGCTCTGCAGCCATATCTTTACCCTGGCCGCAGAAGGGAATGTGATTTTTGTCGGCCGTGGCGCCGCCCATATAACCCAACCACTGGAAAACTGTCATCATTTCAGACTTTATGCGTCCAGGGACTTCAAAATACGCTCGATTGCCAGGCGTCTGTATATCTCCGACGAGGAAGCTGAGAAAATCGTTGTGCAAAGGCAAAAACAGCGGGATAAGTTCATGCACGACTTCCTCAACCGAGAGTCAAGCGATCTCAGCGTATTTGATCTGATTTTCAATAATGACCGCAACAGCACGGAAAAAATTGCCCACACAATCATGGAGTACGTGCTAAAAGACTGAACAGTTCCTTAAACACCAAACACAAAAAGGCGATCCTGTGATCGCCTTTTTGTGTTGATTACCTGCCTGGCTGCGTTTGCTGCTGCTCAAACCAGCATCATCTCCATCAACTGGTGGCCCTCAACAACCACACCGGTAGCTGCCGCCTGCTCCTCATCATAGGAATTGGCGCCGTTTCCAGTACCAACTCCGCCACGATATATGACAAAAGGTACCGGTGCCGCCGTATGGGTCATCAAACTTACCGGGGTAGGATGATCCGGCGCACAGAGCACCGCATATTTGTCGTACTTTTTCATTCCCTCCAGCACCGTCCCCACCACCAGCCGGTCAAAATCCTCAATAGCCTGCAGCTTATGGTCCATCCGGCCGGCATGAGCCGCCTCGTCAGGCGCTTCCACATGTACATACACAAAGTCATGATCTTCCAGCGCCTTCAATGCTGCCTGCGCCTTGCCCACATAATTGGTGTCTATATACCCGGTAGCCCCCTCGACACTTATGGAGTCTAGGCCAGCACAAAGCCCGATCCCCTTGATCAGGTCAACAGCGGAGATAACAGCACCACTCAGCCCAAAACGCTCCCTGTAGGAGACCATCCCCGGCACCTTGCCGTGTCCCCACAGCCAGACGGATGTGGTCTGCTTTTTGCCGGCTGCTTCACGCGCCCTGTTTACCGGATGTCCTTTCAGCAGTTCAGCAGCCCGATCCATTATATTTAACAGCACTTCAGCGCCATCGCCTGTCGGCAGATAACTGCTTACCGGACGACCAGTGATATCATGGGGAGGGGTAACCGACATGCCATCCTTGCCACCACGCCACACCATCAGGTGGCGGTAGCTGACACCAGCATGAAACTCAAATTCACTGCTGCCCAGTTCCCGCTGAAGGGTTTCCACAATTTGACGCCCTTCTTCACTGCTGATATGGCCGGAAGAAAAATCCTCCATAACCGCTTCACCATCACGTTGACCAAGCGTCACCAGATTCATGCGGAAGGCGACGTCAGCAGGCCCCAATGCAACCCCCATGCTGATCGCCTCCAGCGGGGAGCGACCGGTATAACATGTTGACGGGTCATAGCCGAATACTGATAGATTGGCCACGTCACTACCAGGCGGCATGCCATCAGGGACCGTCTTTGCCATGCCCACCTGTCCGTTTACAGCCATAAAATCCATATTGGGCGTATGAGCCGCCTGTAGCGGTGATTTACCGCCGAGCTCCGGGCACTTTATATCCGCCATACCGTCGCCAAGCAGGGTAATGATTTTCATAAATAAGCCTTTCAGCAGATGGTTTAATAATGGGAGCCGGTATCATAGTTGCCACTCCTCATCATTGTCAACCCTGCCGATGCTGACGCACCTAGCTCAGCAACCCTTCCTGACAAAAATCTCCCGGGCCAGATTGCTGTCTATGGCAAATTCCGAATAACCAACCCTGAAAATATAGGACGGGAAAGATTGCACCAGCGTAATTTTGTTGCCCGGCAGCACCCCCATAGCCATCAGCTTCTGCATCTTCTTGCCATCACCGGTCTGGATATAGGCAATTTCGCCTTCTTGTCCGCATTTGAATTCCGTCAGGGCGACAACACCCAGCTCAAGCTCCTTGTGTGCTTGAGCGCAGCAATCCCCTGGAGGAATATGCTTGCCATGAGGGCAGGTTTGCGGATGGTTCAGCATGGTGCAGATTTTTTCGTCCACCCCCTCATTGAGCAGATGTTCGAATTTGCAGGCCTTTTGTTCTCCGTCATCCCCCCTGATGTTAAGCACATCCATCATCAGTCGTTCTGCCAGACGATGGCGCCTGATCGTCATGCGGCCTTCTTCCTTTCCTTCAGGCCGAAACAACAACCGTCCTTCATGCAGCTCCACCAAGGCATGGCCGGTCAGCTCTTTCAGTGCTTCGTCTCCGGCGTCTATGCCCAGGTCTGCAAGCGCGACGCCAGTCCTGCCTTCTTCCTCTATTGCCACCCAAAGCGACTCCAGAATTTCTTCTGCCTTTTCTGAAAGCTTCATTCACCATCACCTCGCTTGTCCATATTTTTGCTAAACAGCCCTTTGATTTTCTTAATAATATTTGGTTCCCGTGGGATCATGTAACCGCACCTCGGGCAATGCACGGCATGGCAGCCTCCGCGGCACGCTCCACAGCCATTTTTAGCTTCATCGGCTGTAAATTCGTTGCCGCAATAATCACATTTGATCATGACATGCCTGCCGCCAGCAACAGCCGGTTAAGCAGATAACCGCTGGAAAACGCCACCGTGCTTACAAACAGCCCAATCGCACAGGCCACCTTCCAGCCGCGCTCGTTTTTCATCACCAAAAACTGTGCCACACAAGGAATAAACAGTGTCAACGTAACGGCTGCGACTACCAACTGCCGCCCCCCCATCAAACCGTTTGACTGAAGATCATAAAGTCCGGCAGCACCGTAATCACGACGAAAAAAACCGAAAATGAAGGCAATTGCCGCTTCTTTGGGCAGCCCGATCAAGGCCATCACCGGAGTCATAAACTCTATCAGTTTTTCAAAGAAACCGGTCACCTTGCCTATCCACAGCAGCACCGATGCCAGCACAAACAGTGGCAGAATCTCCAGAAAATACCACTGCATCCTTGTATAGGTCTTGGTAAGCACATTGGCAATCCGCGGCATGCGCATGGGCGGCAATTCCATGTAGAACATGGGAGGCTCGCCCGGCATGACCCGCGTTGCCAGCAGTCCTACCACCAGAAACAGGATCAGCATGCAGCCGGCCCAGATCGACAATGCGCCCGGAGTTTTGGACAGCAGGCCGATAATAACACCCAGCTGTGCTGAGCAGGGAATTGCCAGTGCCAGCAGCAGGGTGGCAATAATCCGCTCCCGCGTGGTTTCCAGCGTACGGGTTACCATGGTTGCCATGGTATCGCAGCCGAATCCCAGCACCATGGGTATGACCGCCCGCCCGGTCAGCCCCATCCGTTTGAAGATCCTGTCCACCAGCAACGCCAGCCGCGGAAAATAACCGGTATCCTCCAGAAAAGAAAAAAAGATGAAAAACGTTGCCACAATCGGCAGAATAATTCCCACGGCATAGCGCAACCCCAGTGTGATTATACCGTATTCCCCCACAAACAACTCCTGGATGACCGGCCAGGGGATCACTGCTTTTGTCAGGCTGGTCGCCCATGGATTAAAATAACCTTCAAACAGCTGCTCCTCCAGAAAATCAACGGCCGTGCCCGCGCCAAAATCGCCGACAAACTTGTAAAGCCCGAAATAAAGCACGATCAGCAACAACGGCACGCCGGTCAGCGGCCTGACAGATAATGTCGAGAGCCGTTCGGCAAGTGTAATCACCCGCTGTTGCGGCGCCAAGATCACTCCTTTTAAAAGCTGTTGTACAATTGTCCGCCGCTCCTGGTACAGATCCAGATGAAAAGACTCCCTGCGTCTGAAGTTTATTTCTTTGATTTTTCTCTGCAAGGCCGAATATTGCTGGTCAGCATACATGGAAACGATTTCTTCATCCTGCTGCAGTAGCAGCAAGGCCAATGATTTGGGTGAGAGCTTGTTTTCGCCTGTAATCAGGGCGGAAACTTCTCCGATATCCGCCTCAAGTTCCCGGCTGTAGTTGAAACTGCGCACAGGTACGATGCCAAATTCCGCCACGGCATTGCGAATTTCATTGATACCACGCTTGCAGGCTGTCGCTGCACCGATTACCGGAATACCCAAACGCTGCTGCAGTAACTGCAAGTCAATTTGCAACCCCATGCGTTCCGCTTCATCAAGAATATTGACTACCAGGACCACCGGCAGCCCCGCCTCGATCAGCTGAACGGTCATGGCCAGCATACGCTCCAGATTACGCGCATCAAGCACATGCAAGACCACATCGGGAGATTCGTTCAGCAGGATTTCCCGGGCAACCCGTTCCTCCTCAGTAATCGTATGGATGGAATACATGCCGGGGGTGTCAATCACCTCCCATGGTGTTCCTCCCAAAACAGCACGACCGCGGGACACCTCCACGGATGTACCCGGATAGTTTGATACTGTTACATAAGCCCCGGTAAGTGCATTGAATAGCAGGCTTTTACCCACATTAGGGTTGCCCACCAAGGCCACTTTTCGGCACTGCATTTCCTTTTGCCCCGAATCCTTTTGTTTGCTGCATCTACTGGCCATCTCAATATTCCTTAAAATTCTCATCTTTGATATTCATTTTCATTTCAACAACAAAAAAAACGCGGGCCCATGCTTATGACACAGGCCTGCACTTGGCGCAGAGGCCGTAAATTTCCAATTTATGGCTTTTGATCGTAAAACCGTGCCGTGCTGCCACCTCTTCCTGCAGCTTTTCAATCGCCTCGTTTTCAAACTCGATAATCTCGTTACAGCCAGTACAAACCAGATGATCGTGGTGCTCGCCCAACGAAATCGGTTCATAGCGTGTCTGACCGTCATGCAACAGTATTTCACGGGCGATCCCCGCTTCCACAAAAAGCTTGAGCGTACGGTAAACCGTCGCATTGCCGATGCCGGGGTGACTGGCCTTGATCTTCAGATACAGTTCTTCCGTGCTGACATGCTGATGCGTGGCCAGAAAAAAGTCCAGGATGATGTCGCGCTGTCTGGTAGAACGCAAACCTTTTGCCTGTGAAAAACTGCTGAAGGTTTTTTTCTTTTCCAGAATCATTATGCACCCCCGCTATTGAATAGTATTTTCAATATTACGCATTATTCCTGCAAAGTCAAATATTAATCTGCCCCAGAACAGGTAGCACCAACCAGAAATTCAGACATACCGGCAAAAAAACACCCTGACAACTAGGAGGGAAAGCTGTCAGGGCATAAATGAGGTTCTTTGAGGGAACCTCGCAATTTTTCTGATTTTATTATAGCACTGCCCAGCATATTGGCAAGTCCAATCGGGGCATCTTTTTGTATTTTCGAACTATTTACCCGCTTTGTTGACCAGCTGCATCAACTTATTATCCGTTGGCAAACATCCCCCAAAGGGCAACCTTCACAAATGGGTTTGGACTTGCAGAATTGTTTGCACTGTTCAACAATCAAGGCGTGATACTCGTTAAACAGTGTCACGTCTTCTGGAAGTTCCGCCATGAAAGAGCGCCTGGTTTCCTCATAGCCGGCTGCATGTGGCTGCAGCCCCAGCCTGCCAAACAGCCGGCGGGTATAGCTATCCACCACAAAGGTCGGTTTTTCGCCGGCATACAGCAGCATTGAATCACAGGTTTCCGGGCCAAGACCATTGACTTCAAGCAGTTCATCCCTGAGCCGCCTCCAATCGCACTGAAACATGCGTTCCAGCGAACCTGCATGGTTCATATAGAGATAACGGACAAACGACTTCAACCTGCGGCTCTTGACATTGAAAAAACCGGAGGGCCTGATCAACAGGGCCAGTTCTGGCTCACCAATTTCATGAATACCGGCTGGGTGCAACACACCCGCCTGTTTCAAGGCGGTAATGGCCTTTTCAACATTGGTCCAGGCCGTGTTCTGAGTCAAGATGGCGCCCACGCACACCTCAAAAGCGGTTTCTGCCGGCCACCAATGCATGGGGCCATAATGCATCGCCAGCAGCCTGAATACATCCATCCTTGTCAATTCAGCCATTATTAATTCACCTCAACCGATGCCCTGATCCCGCTCTCCATGTCCGGGTAGAGCAGCGATACCCCCAGCCTGTCCAGCATGCGTCTGTTATCAATGATGTGCGACTCACCATAGTATGACAACATCAATGGCGCCATCACTTGCTGCGCCTGCTGAAAAGTGATCTGCGGTGGACGAGGCTGTGACAAGGCATCCGCAACGGCATTGAAATATGCTGTCAAGCTGCGCGGGCGACCATCACTAATATTGAAAATCTCACCCGCCTCGCCCTTTTCAGCTACAGCCATGCAGATATTGGCCAGATCGTCCGCATGGATACGGTTGCTGAGACCGGCCTCCGCTTCCAGCAGCACCGGCAAACGTTGCAAGACATGGGTCAAAGGCAGACGTCCCGGTCCGTATATCCCGCTGACCCTGAGAATAACCAGCTTTACTCCGGAAGCCTCGGCATAGGCAGCAAAGGTCCGTTCCGCATCCAACCGGCGCTGGCCCCTGACACTCTTCGGTATCGCCGGGCTTTCCTCTGTAACAACAGTCCCCGCTGCAGGCGCATAAACCGATGTTGCGCTGACATAGACGATCTTTTCCGGGGCGGCCTGACGACTCAAATGTGAACAAAAATTTCTGGCCCGCGTATCAACGATACCCCCTCCAGGTGGAGGCACAAAGTAGAACACTGTGCTTCCTGCCACCCCTTCCATCGGATTGAATGGAAGTGTGTCCAACGTACAGGCCATGCTTTTGAAACCGGCCTTATCCAGATCAGCCGAGTGTTCCGCCGATCTCACCATGCAGCTGACCTCTGCGCCAAGCTGCCGGCAGCGCCTTGCCACCCTTATGCCGATATAGCCGCATCCGGCAATAAATACCTTTTCCATATCCCTCTCCATCTGCACACATTGAACGCGAATGCAAAAGGGCTTCGCGGATACACCGCGAAGCCCTTTCCATCAACACATCATAACCCAATTATTCCTTGTCAAAAGTCAAGGCTGCCAGCTTCTGATAATACTCGAAACGTTTAAGCGAAAACTTCTTGCCCTTCTCGATCAGTTTTTCCGCCTCTTCCGGATGTGTCTTTTTGAGCACTTTCCAGCGATTTTCACCGTTAACAAAGTCTTCATAGGACGTGGTAGGAGGCTTGCTATCCAGCTGCAGTGGGTTTTTCCCGTCAGCAGCCAACGCAGGATTATAGCGATACAGGGTCAAATAGCCGGAGGAAACCGCCTTTTTCTGCTCCTCCACCCCTTTTGTCATGGTAATGCCATGGGCAATACAGTGTGCATAGGCAATGATCAGCGAAGGGCCATCATAAGCCTCAGCCTCCATGAAGGCCTTGACCACCTGCCCCGGATTGGAGAGCGACACGCTGGCCACATAAACATGTCCGTAAGACATGGCGATCATGCCCATATCCTTCTTGGCGATATGCTTGCCGCCTGCCGCAAACTGGGCAACGGCACCGATCGGAGTTGCCTTTGAGGCCTGACCGCCGGTATTGGAATAAACCTCGGTATCCAACACCAGGATGTTGATGTTCTTGCCGGAGGCAATCACATGGTCCAGGCCGCCATAACCGATATCGTATGCCCAGCCGTCACCACCGATACACCAGACCGACTTTTTAACCAGATAATCAACTATCGGCAGCAGCTTGGCAGCAGCAGCCTCAGGACAACCCTTGAGGCCCTGGCGCAGTTTTTCCACACGCTCGCGCTGTTTTTCAATGCCCGCCTGTGTGCTCTGGTCAGCCTCCTTGATCTCCTTCATCAAAGGTGCCATTGACTGGCATGACTTGCATGTGCATGTCATCAGCTCGTCCAGCAATTCAAGGGCCTTGCCGTTGAATTTATCCACAGCCAGGCGCATACCGAGGCCAAATTCAGCATTATCCTCGAACAGCGAGTTTGCCCAGGCTGGCCCGCGGCCATCAGCACGCTGACACCATGGAGTTGTCGGCAGATTGCCGCCGTAGATTGAGGTACAACCGGTGGCATTGGCAATCATCGCCCGGTCCCCGAAAAGTTGGGACAAGAGTTTCAGGTAGGGGGTCTCGCCGCAGCCAGCACAGGCACCGGAATATTCAAACAGCGGACGGGACAACTGGCTGCCGCGCAGCGTATCCAGCTTGAGCTGCGACTTATCCATATCCGGCAACGACAGGAAGAAGGCATAATTGTCTGCTTCCTGGGCTCGCAGCGGCGGCTGGGAATACATATCCAGCGCCTTGTGCTCCGGATTGGCCTTATCCTTGACCGGACAGTTGAAAGCACAAGCACCGCAACCGGTACAGTCTTCCGGAGCCACCTGCAGAGTGACCTTCATCTCCTTCAATTCAGGCATCTTGGAATCAGCCGACTTGAATGACTTGGGAGCACCCTTCAGCGCAGCGGCGGGATAGGCCTTCATACGAATTGCAGCATGCGGACAGACAAACGAACAGATGCCGCACTGGATACAGATGTGTTCGTCCCATACCGGCATCTGCACGGCAATATTGCGTTTCTCGAACTGCGATGTGGCAGTGGGGAAGGTACCGTCACAGGGCATGGCTGAAACCGGCAGATCGTCGCCAAATCCGGAAATGATGGTGCCAAGCACATCCTGCACAAATGCCGGGGCATCCTTGGATACCGGCGGCGGCATAAGCAGCTTGCCGTCAGCCTTGGCAGGCACCTTGACCTGATAGATATGGGTCAGCGCCTGGTCAACAGCGGCATAGTTCATGTTGACCACCTTCTCACCCGCCTTGCCGTAGCTCTTCTTGATAGCCGACTTGATATGCTTGATGGCGGTTTCCAGCGGAATAATATTGGAAATCTTGAAGAAGGCGGTCTGCATGATCACATTGATGCGTGCGCCCAGGCCAAGTTCCTCAGCCAGTTTGATGGCATCGATCACATACAGCTTGAGTTTCTTTTCAATCAGTTCCTTCTGCACCTCGCATGGAATTTTATCCCAAACCTCCTCGTGGCTGTAAGGCGAGCAGAGCAGGAATGTGGCCCCCTTCTTGGCCTTGCAGAGCATGTCGTACTTTTCCAGGAAGGTGAAGTTGTGGCAGGCGATAAAATCCGCATTGTCCACCAGATATGGGGCAACGATCGGCTTGTCCCCGAAGCGCAGGTGCGATGTGGTCACACTGCCGGCCTTTTTGGAGTCATAGACGAAGTAGGCCTGTGCCGAATGTTTGGTAGCCTCACCAATGATCTTGATCGAATTTTTGTTGGCACCAACAGTACCGTCTGACCCCAGCCCGTAGAAGAGCGCCTGATAGGTGCCGGTCATGTCGTTGTGGAAGGATGGGTCAAACGGCAGACTGGAACCTGTCACGTCATCATTGATGCCGACTGTAAAATGATTCTTGGGCTTGGCCTTCTTGAGGTTATCCAGCACCGACTTGGCCATGGCCGGCGTGAACTCCTTGGAACCCAGACCATAGCGACCACCGACGATGGTCGGGTAGCCTTCAAAGCTGAACTTGCCGGCAGACATGGCCTCGCCGATAGCGGTACGCACGTCCAGATAAAGCGGCTCTCCCAAAGAGCCCGGTTCTTTGGTGCGATCCAGTACAGCGATCTTTTTGACAGTTTTCGGGATGGCCTTGATAAATGCATCAATGGGGAACGGACGGTACAGGCGCACCTTGATTACACCAACCTTCTCGCCTTTTTTGCTGAGCGCCTTGACCGTTTCTTCTACAGTGTCAGCACCCGAGCCCATCATGACCACGACCCTTTCCGCATCCTTGGCACCATAATAGTCAACCAGCTTGTACTTGCGGCCAGTCAGTTTGGCAAACTTGTTCATTTCTTCCTGAACTATGCTGATGCAGGCGGGATAGAATTTGTTGACACTCTCACGGCCCTGGAAATAAACATCCGGGTTCTGCGCCGTGCCACGGATAATCGGATGGTCCGGCGAAAGCGCACGGGCACGATGGGCATTGACCAGATCATCATCAATCATGGCGCGCATCTCGTCGAAAGAGAGCTCGACCACCTTCTGAATCTCGTGTGATGTGCGGAAACCATCAAAGAAATGAATAAACGGCACCCTGGAACGCAGGGTAGAAGACTGCGAGATCAGGGCAAAATCCATAACTTCCTGAACATTGTTGGAGCAAAGCATGGCCCAGCCGGTTGAGCGGCAGGACATGACATCCGAGTGATCACCGAAAATGGAAAGAGCCGCCGCAGCCAATGCACGGGCGGATACATGGAATACGGTTGGTGTCAGCTCTCCGGCAATCTTGTACATATTGGGGATCATCAGCAACAGGCCTTGGCTGGCTGTAAAAGTAGTGGTCAGCGCACCGGCCTGCAACGCGCCATGCACCGCACCAGCAGCGCCGCCCTCGGACTGCATCTCAGTGACCGACGGGACTGTACCCCAGATATTCTTTTCACCGTTGGCGCTTTTAATGTCAGATATCTCTCCCATGACAGAAGACGGAGTAATCGGATAAATGGCGATCACCTCGTTTGTGGCATGGGCAACATGGGCGGCAGCGGTATTGCCGTCTATGGTTACCATTTTCTTGCTCATGCAATCCTCCTTTTGCTTTGTTGTTTTTGTATTCACTACACAGATGTTAAACCGGCCGCACGGCTGCTTTGCGTCAAGACACCGTTATCAAGGCAGCCGCAATACACGCCTCAGATTGATCCGTCCGGAGGCCCCGGACAAAACTCAGCTGATTTCGTTGCGTGACTGAAAAGCCCACTGCACTGTTGCCGAATCAACAAACTCTATATCACTACCCAGCGGAATACCGTGGGCAAGCCTGGAAACCTTGACGTTACGCGCCTTGAGCTGTTTGGACAGATACAGCGCTGTAGCCTCACCCTCAACGGTAAAATTGGTGGCAATCACAACCTCCGTGACATTACCTTTTGCCACCCTGTCCAGCAACTCCGCCACACGAATATCCGCAGGACCTACGCCGGAAAGCGGTGAAATCGCTCCGCCCAGCACATGGTAAACCCCCTGATAAACGTTACTGCGCTCCATGGCCATCATATCCTGGGAATTCTCAACAACACAGATCAGACTGGCATCACGCCTGCCGGAGCAAATCGGACAGGGATCTTCCTCCGTAATGGCAAAACAGACCGAACAGTTTCTAACCCTGTTACGCACATCCACCAGGGCCTCCGCCAAGTCCGTAAGACTCTGCGGCGTCTTAAGCAGATGAAATGCCAGTCTGAACGCGGTTCGCTCACCGATACCCGGCAGTTTACGCAGTTCCCCCACCAGTCGGGATATGGAAGAAGCCTTGTTTAGCATTTTACCCCATAACAAACGGAATATTCAGGCGGCCAGGAGACACACTATACACGACCGGGCGGCATAGCTATTCCAAAAGGCATACCTTTCGCCCGGCAACTAAAGGCATGCTGTAGCGCCAAACTGCGCACATGCGGCATGTAAAACAATAACAACAAATCTGGAATTAGCAATTATCTTACCAAGATTGCACTACTTGTGTAACCAGCTGAAACTACGCCTCAAACCTTCAAGCGCCCCTGCTAAAACAGCCCCGGTATACTCATGCCACCGGTTATTTTTGACATTTCACCAGCGAGTTCAGCCTGAACCTTTTTCATCGCCTCGTTAACCGCGGCAATCACCAGATCCTGCAGCATCTCCACATCATTCGGATCAACGGCCTCTTTTTGGATGGTCAGCGACAGGATCTCGTTCTTACCGTTCACTGTCACAGTCACCGCACCACCGCCTGCTGTCGCCTCAGCTGTTTTCAGCTTTGCCTCTTCCTGAAGCTTTGCCATCTTGCCTTGAATCATCTGCGCCTGCTTCATGATATTCGCCAAACCTTTAGACATCCTCTCCTCCATATTTACTGACATATTTTATATTACAAAACTAAACCTGCTAAACAAAAGACCTGATAACGTCAGGCTATCAGGTCTTGATAATGTCGGTTATCGTGCCGCCAAATATCTTCAAAGCCTCGTTGATCAAGGGGTGGTTTTCAACCTCCCTTTTCAACTCCTCATGTTGCTGTCGGTCTTCATGCTTTTTTTTTTCAGCCAGCGACTGTGGTTTATCAAGGTTAGCGGAATTAATTGAAACGATCCTGACGGTGGTTTCACCCCCCGTAAACGCCTTGGCCAATGCTTGTAATTCCTGAATAGAGGCCTGGTCCTGCAAGCTGGCAAGATAATAGCTGCCTGCCGGAAAACCAATCTCCAACATCCCGTCTTCCTGCCTGATCGGGCTGCCATGCTCCAGCACAGACCCGGTAGCTGGCGCCTTGGAGATCACAAACTCCACAAAACGCTCCCAGACGGAATAATTGCCTGCCGCCGGCCTACCTCCTGAAGTGGGACTGGCAACAGCATCTGCTTTCACAGCAGCTGGCGCTGTAACGGGAACAGCTTTGACTTTTTCCGGCACTGCGGCAGCACGGTCTGCATTCCATGGCAATGAAGGCGTATGCACAGCGCTGGTCTCCAAAGCCTTGACCTTTTCAATCAGCTCCGTAATCGGCAACACCGGCTCCAGGGTTGCGGCCTTCAACAGCGCCAGCTCAAGCACAAAGCGCGGGAAACTGGCATAGGCCATATCCCCGTCCGCCTTGATAAACAGAGACAAACGACGCTGTATATCCAGAGCGCTGACCGCTGCAGACTGCCTGGTTAACTCCTGCAGTTCACTCTCGGAAAGGTCCAGGATCTCCTCCGGCTTCTTGACAGAACGGATAACCAGCATATTGCGGAAGTGTTCGATCAGCTCCTGACAGAACTGACGCATATTATAGCCGACAGCATCAACCTTTTTGACCCCTTCCAGTACCGACTGGGTGTCACATCTGAACAGGGCATCCGACATCTCCGCCAGCAGGCGGCGATCCACCGCCCCGATCAGCGTCACCACATCTTCATCGGACACACTATTGCCGCAGCAGGCCAGCACCTGGTCAAATGCTGTGATCGAATCACGCATACTGCCATCGCCCTTGCGGGCGATCAGCGCCAGGGCCGCATCGCTGATTTCAATCTGCTCCGCATCGGCAATCTGCCTCAGGCGGGCGATAATCTTGGCCAGCGGCACGCGTTTGAAATCAAAACGCTGGCAGCGGGAAAGTATGGTAACAGGCAATTTGTGCGGTTCGGTGGTGGCAAAGATAAACTTGACGTGCTCTGGCGGCTCTTCCAGTGTTTTCAGTAAGGCATTGAACGCACTGGTGGAGAGCATATGTACTTCGTCGATAATGAAAATCTTGTAGCGGCTATGGGAGGGGAGATACTTGACATTATCACGCAGCTCGCGGATATCGTCAACACCGGTATTGGATGCACCGTCGATCTCGAACACATCGGTAGAAGAACCTTTGGTGATCTCTATGCAGAGCGGACAAACATTGCAGGGTTCATGATTGACGCCACGCTCACAGTTGAGCGTCTTGGCCAGTATGCGGGCAGTGCTGGTCTTGCCCACCCCTCTTGCGCCCGTAAACAGAAAGGCGTGAGCAACGCGTCCGGAATCAATGGCGTTCTGCAGGGTACGGCTGACATGCTCCTGGCCGGTCAGCTCAGAAAATGACTGGGGACGGTACTTCCTTGCCAGAACTTCATAGTGGGTGACGTTGGACAAGAGATCTAACCTCACAGGTCATCTGTCGCCCCTACGCTCCGTACAGGTTTAAAATGAGGTAGGTTTCAGACTGGGGATTGTAAGTAGTGCTAGCAAAAACATATGATAGCCGGGCACCCCCGCGGCACACGTCATCAGCCGCTGCCGTTGCTTCCTTCCGGACCTGGCGGGGTTCACGACCTGCCGTTGCGCGGGACCCGGCTATCATATCTGTCTGCTAACTTATGTTACTGAATCAGGCGGCGTCAAACCCGCCAGCGCATGTGGCAAAAAATATGGCGGAGAGAGAGGGATTCGAACCCTCGGTACGCTATTAACGTACACACGCTTTCCAGGCGTGCTCCTTCAACCGCTCGGACATCTCTCCACTGAAGAAGAGAAAATATATTACAGAGAAACCAATTTGTCCAGCATTTCGTTTTTATGCTTGGACTGACACCTTTTTTCGATGTAATCTGCCTGATTGTCAACAGGAGACATTACCCGCGGAGCACAAATAGATGAGAATCGGCATTATCACCGCCATGCCCGAAGAGAGCGCGGCCATATTGAAAAACGCAAAAAATATTCACCGGTCGAAACTGGGCGGAAAAAAACTCTTTAACTGCAATATCTCCGGCAACAGCGCTGTCATGGTTGAAACCGGCATGGGCATGCTCAACGCCGGATGGGGCGCCACGACGCTGGCCGGCGACGGAATCGACCTGCTCATCTCGGCCGGCTTCGGCGGGGCCGTCAGACAGGGACTGCATGTAGGCGACATCATTATGGCACGCCACATCATGCAGCTGCATGGCAATGACCTGGAAGAGGTCAGCGTGGGATTCTACGGGCAGAACAATATCGCCGAAAAACTCTCCCTGCCGCAGGGCACATTCATCAGCTGCGATACCATTTTGAACAAACGGGAACTGGCAGGCTTGCTGCCAGCCGAATGCGCCAACCCGGTGGTTGAAATGGAAACCTCCGCCATCGCCCGCGTGGCCGCCCTGCACGGCATCCCTTTTCTGGCCCTGCGCACCATCAGCGACCCTTGGGATGAAGAGCTGGATTTTTCCATCGATGAATTCTGCGATGACAGCATGCAAATCCGCATCCCCAAAGTCCTGCGCACCATTGCCAAGCGCCCTCACATCATCCCCCAGTTGATCCGCCTGGCCAGAAACAGCCGGACTGCCGCCAAATCACTGAGCAAAACCATGGAACAACTGCTGAAACAGATTTAGCTCCTGCACTTTATTCTAAAAACAACTTTAAATCATCCTTGCACACTTCTTAACAGGGCAGCTCCAAAAATTTCTTATTGTAATATACCCTGGGCAGGTATATTTTATCACATGAAATGGCTTGTCACATTTACCGGGAAAGCAAAGAAGCAAACAGACAAACTGCCTGAGAAGGTACGCCTTTTGCTCTTTCAGCTTGCCAAAGACATTGAAATGACAGGCCCGGTACGAGGCGATTGGCCTAATTATTCAAAACTCGGAAACAACCCGCACCACTGTCACCTTAAAAAAGGACAGCCAACCTATGTCGCTGTCTGGAGAGAAGATCGTGGCGCCATATCTGTGGAGATTATTTATGCTGGCACGCACGAAAAAGCACCCTACTGAAGAATATGTAACAATGCAGATACGCGTTCGCCTCGCCAATGCCCAACTGGTACAGCGTTACGCTGAAGCACTGGAAAATGATGAAACCCGTTCATACAGCGTGGCCGAGGTTTTCCCGGAGTATACCGGCAAAGGCAAGGAACTGGCGCTACGCGCCTACCGTCTCCGCGAGGGCCTTACCCAGAAACAGCTGGCCGATCTTACCGGTATTTCTCAACATCACATCAGCGAACTAGAAACCGGCAAGCGTTCCCTTGGTAAAGAGCGGGCAAAAAGACTGGCCGGCGCCCTGCGCTGCGACTATCGGCAGTTGTTGTAGGCTGAAGCCAGCTCCCTTGTCTTTTCAGGAAAAGACCATGAAAACATACACCTCCTCCCTGATCCCACGGGCACGAGAAATGCGCTCTAACATGACCGAACCGGAAAAACGGATCTGGTATAACTGCCTGCGGCAGCTGCCGCAGCGATTTCGCCGTCAGCGGCCATTCGGCCCGTATATCGTTGACTTCTACTGTGCCAGCCTGAAACTGGTGATCGAAATTGACGGGGACAGCCATGCAACAGAAGATGCAATGGCCTACGATGCCGAGCGCACGGCTTTTCTGGAAGGATTGGGCCTGCAGGTAATCAGGTTCAGCAACCGGGACGTCATGGAGAATCTTGAAGGTGTCTTTGAAAAATTGCGGGGTTTGATTCCCCCATCGATCCCCTAGCCTGGAATTGTGACCCCCCTCAGTCCCCCCTATTCCATAGGGGGGAAGTGAACGGCAGTGAGCAGGGGGGTGATTCAGCACAGTGCTACAATTAAAGGTAAATCGTGTTTGTGAGAACCTCAATAGGCATCACAATCTAAAATTGTTTTTTGATTTAGATCGCTTCCGCAAAGATTACCTTTTCATCCATGATCTTCAGCGCCTTCTGTTCCAATTCGTATGCCTCAAATCGCTTGCGATTAGCATCCAGTACCTTTTCGTTGATTGTTTTTTGAATATCGGCATCATGGAGAAGCGGGAAAGACACAGCTGCAACATGATGCTCGTCAATCTCATCAACAACAGCTCCATATGTAAAGCGGTGTATCAGTGGGTATGCGTAATCACTGGCAAGCCAAGCATAAACATAGCCAGCTATTGAATGGTCTACAGGAACTACCCTGATAATGTGCTGATTTGCTGTCCAACCATCCCAATGTTTAGGAACTATATTTACTTTGCCGATGGTGCCACTGCTGGTAATTAGCGTCATATTCTCCTGCAATGTAAGTTGCCCCTTTATGCGTGCCGCATGATGGGTCAATGACAGATACTTTTTCGTAGACGGGTCAAGCTCAAGTATCTGTTTTCCGCCGAAGAATGTTACCCCTTGCCCTTCCTCGACATATACCCGTTTGAAGCGTCCCGGCAATATAATAGCTTTGCTAACACGAGAATCACCTACTGTTAGAACCTCTTTTGCACTGATTGCAATCAATCTTTGAATACTGTCTACAATGGGAAGATGATATGATGCTTCCATACGTCCATCCAATGATGATAGCTTGACACTATAGTTGCTCAAGTCTACAGACTTATCAAAGTAGTTTTGCTTAATATCGACAATATCCGGCAACTTTAATGCCGACTTCAATAGCGCTTGCGCCTCATTCATTAGCACATTGGATTCGTCACGCAACCGGAAAGATAACATGATGAGGTCATGAATCTGTTGTTTGATAATTGGCGAGGCATCAGGGATGGGAATGTTATCAAGATGCTCAGGATCAATATGCTGAATAACTGCGCCGTAATTGTTGGTTGTCAAAATTGCTTTGCCAGTTTTACTAGCTAAATAAGCATATAAGTAACCTGCATATTCTAGCGGTATTATTCTTATTAGGTTTTGAGAAAAGCATTTGCCACTAAGAGTTCGTGAAACGTAGGTGACATTGCCAATGGTTCCGGAGCATGTGAGGGCAATTTCTCCCGTTTTCATGTACCAAAGATCAAAATCCCTCGTTTTTGTTAATTTTGATAAATATTTGGTGGGTCTCGGATTAATTTCTGATATTTGAGACGGTGTATACATTGGTATGCCATTTTCACACCCAACAAAAATACGCGTGCATATAGTCGGACGATAAGCTGTAGAAATGCCGTTTTCTCCTGTAATACTCTTCTGTTGCCATTTACAACGCTGTAGTGTCTCCCTCGCCTGACGCCCTTCAATATTGAATACGCTGGCCTCAAGCCTGCTACCCGTGGCAAGTACTTCAGCCAATGATACCGTTGACCACTTAAAAAGCTGTGGAGCCTGTTCCAGTACTGGCATAGTCTGCGTGCTGTTCTTTGTAGTTTGAGCACCTACCATGTTATACCCTCGCGTTGTTTCCATTCCGCAAAGACCTTTGGCACATAGACAGATTGGTCATCGGCAACTTTCTGAAGTGATTGTGTCTTGGCGGTCGCAGTGCCATCTGCCGTCCTGCCAAGTTCAATAATCTTTTGCTGTTCCGGCACAAGTATTTCATTACCATGAATATCGCGCTTAAAAATCGGATTACCCCGTTTGTCATGGCCGACCCGTTCAATCATCGCCATGAAGATATTATATGGCCGCATCTGCCCGGTTTGCATTTCCTCTTTACGCTCTTCTTCGGTTTTCTTTTGCAGAATAACGATTGAAGTTTGAACACCAGTCCAAGGCTGAAAAGTGTCAGAGTTCAGATCAATACTGGCAATTATACGGGCCTGTTCAAGTATCCATTGCCGCATATAGCCAAGCGCCGGATTACCAAGAATGGAATCAGGCAGGACAATTGCTATTCTGCCTCCTGGTTTAAGGAATTGGAGGCAACGTTCTACAAAAAGCTGTTCCGGTGGCACAGAACTCTGCAGCCGTTTAGTTTTTACCCAACACCCACCTTTAATTTTGGGTTTATCCCATACATAGCCCACTTCGTACTGACACAATATATGTGGGTCTTTTATCGGTATCTTGCTGCCAAAAGGTGGGTTGGTTACAATAACATCAGCAAAAGCAATAGTGTTGTGATTAGTCAAGGTCACTGAGGGATCAGCAAGCACAGTTTTCAAGTTTTCGCGGAAACCAGGATAATTTATATCCCATTCATGAGGTGGCAAGAGGGTATCGCACTGAGAGATGTTCCCACTACCGTCGTTATTCATGACCATGTTCATCTTGGTCGCCTTGACCAAGTCCGGCGCTATATCAAATCCAAAATAGTTACTCCCCACAACCTCGCGTATTTTCTCCATCAGTAGGCGTTTTGTATCATCATTCCACTGTTCTTGCGTTATGCCTGCATCCTGTTCAAGCGCTGCTACCAGTTCGGCAATAACATGATTCATGGCAATTACCAGAAAGCCGCCGGTGCCACATGATTGGTCGAGCACACGCTCATTGGGTTTCGGATTTAGCATTGAAACCGCCATGTGCATGATATTACGCGGGGTAAAAAACTGCCCCTTGTCGCCTCGGAGATTAGCTCCGACTATTTCCTCATATGCCCGCCCCTTGATGTCAATATCGGTGTTTAGCAGGCTATAGCCCTGCAACTCTGAAACAACCCATGCAAGACTTCGGGGTTTTAGGTCAATGGCTGTATTGGAGGGAAATATCTGACTGAACTTGCGCTTAACCTGCTCAAAGATGTTGCCAATACGATTCTTGACCGTAAGCTGACCATCTGGGTTTGAGCGCTCGGAAGATGTTGTGTAAAACTCCAGCGGATTTGGGAAGTTACGCTCATCGGTGATTTTACAGAAAATGACCTTGAGTAGTTCGAAAAATGCATCTTCCTTTTTCAGACCGTCAACAGCATAAATATGGTTATGACAAGTCTTGAAGACAAACAACAGGTTGTCTTCAACAGCGTTCTTCAGCTTACCCCGTTTCGGGCGCTCAATATCATCAACACTACCAGTGGCATCTGGAATATCATTGAACTCCTGGAACTCCCACTTGCCATCTGTCTGGATCTTACGATAAACCACTCGATGCTTGCCGTTTGTCCATAGTCCCCATTCACAGTTAACGCTCGCCGCCATATACGCCTGAAGCTGTCCAATACCTTCTTTGGCGTTACGGGGTTCAACAGACTCTTTTTTGCATTCAATGATAATGCGGATATTTTCCTGGGTGTGGGAGGTGTCTTTTTCAAAAATAGCAATATCAACCCGCTTCTTGGCATCGCCAACCTTAATAGTGTGCTCAACCTTAATCCGGTTTTTTGGGTATTTCAGCTCATTGACCAGCCGTTTTTCTATGTTTTGGCGAACATACTCTTCCGGCGTATCACTGCGGAAAGTATTGTCAATGTAATCGCAAATTTTGCCTTCCGGAACAGTAATCAGTTTTTGTATAGGCTGATCTGAACTTACGTTAATTGGCATATTGTGAAAACCTCTCGCTTTGGAATTAGAAACTGATATTCAAGCCATCTAACGTATTAGCAAATAGATATATCTGAAGTGTGTTCTAAATACAATCTTTAGGTATGTGGATATTGTTACATACATCAGGCAATGTTCTTCACCAAACGAGGGCATATGTCTAAAATTCGCACAACAGAACAAATAGGCCGGAGATTGAAAGACCTACGCGAACAGGCTGGGATTAGTCAGGAAAAAATGGCTGAGCTGATGTGCGTGTCAAAAGGGCAGTTGCAGAAATACGAATACGGCAAAAACATGATGAATACAGAGAAACTTCAGCGGGCAGCAGATGCCCTTTCCGTCCCTGTCCAGGAATTCTTTGTCACCAATGAGAGTAATGCACTACCACTGGCTGTTGAAGAGAAGCTACTGATTGATTCCTACCGTGGGATTCCCAATAGGGAGGTAAGGGAGAGTATTCTAAAGATTGCAACCAACGCCAGCAAAGCTGACAAAGAATAGCTTCTCTGCAATGACTGCAAACAATAACGCCCCGCCGGGATCATCCCTGCGGGGCGCTTTCTTTTGCTGGTATCCGTCAGGAAGACAGTTATATGCTATCCAGCCCCATCTTTTTCAAGGCTGTTTTGAATTTTGCATCGAACGAAACCACAACCCCGCCTTTGACAGCTTTAGCCGTAGCGGCAACCAGCGCGTCTCCATAATCCGCAACTACCGTCGGCCAAAGTGCAAGCACCGCTTTGAAGTCGGTCTGCTGCTCAATCACCACGCCGGGCATGGCGATAAAATCCGCCAGCATAGTGTTAATCCTTTCTTTCGGCAAGCCGTAGACCTTATCCATCACAAAAACAAACTCACTTAATACGGACTGGTGGCAAATCAGGCTGCACTTCAACCTGGCAGCCGCCTCAAAGATCGGCGTGACCATTTTCTGCTGCTCAAGGTTCCGGTCGGTCACAAACGAGATCAGGGCATTGGTATCGATGATGTACCTTTTCACCGGTACTTCTCCAGACGCGCCTCGCGTGCCGCCTGAATATCAGCGGCAATATCGCCTGAACCGGTTTTCACACTGCCGCGATGACTGAGGAAACTAGTATGGACCGGTTGTACAACGACTTTCCCTTTTTCAACGACCCACTCCAAAGCGTCGTTGATGGAAATACCCAGTTGTTCACGCACCACTTTAGGGATCGTTGTCTGATATTTTGCTGTTACTGTCGAGTTCATAGCCGCCCCCATGCATTCCTTACGATTTCATACTATCGTAAGGAGTTTTCCCCGTCAAGCCTGCATGTCATCGGTTAAAACAACAACGCCCCGCCGGTATCATCCCGGAGGGGCGTTTTGCATCAATCAGTTCTAAACCTGCCTGTGTACGTTTACTGCTTTTGCTGTTTCAGCCTCTTCTCCTCCAGAAACATATCCAGCGCCAAGAGTCCGACGCCGACACAGATCAACGAATCCGCCACATTGAAGGCCGGCCAATGGTGTGTCTTCCAGTACACATCCAGAAAATCAATCACTTCACCCAGCCTGACCCGGTCAATCAGGTTGCCCACGGCACCACTGAAGATCATCGACATGGAAATCATAGCCAGCCGCTGGTCTTCACGCAGTTTTTTGATGCCGACAATGATGACCAGCGATGCAATCAGCGACACGGCAATAAAGAAGGGTATCCGCCAGGATGCGCTGGAGAGAAAGCTAAAGGCCGCCCCTTTGTTACGGATGTAAAAGATATTGAACAGGCCGTCAATAACCGGGATGGACTGGTAGAGATGCATCACCCTGTCCACATAGATTTTGGTGGCCTGGTCGATCACCAGGCCGGCTACTGCTATCAGGCCGAAAATTTTCCAGCGTGTCATTTATCAATCAACTCCAAACAGTTTAAAGTAGAAAACGAACATACACTTAGATGACTGCTTTGGTGCATTTGGGACAAATACCGGGATGTTCGGGATTGCTGCCCAGCTCCTCGCTGTAGCACCAGCAGCGCTCGCACTTCACACCTGGGGCCGCCGCCACCTGCACCTGCAACCCATCCACGGTTTCCGAATTCCAGCTGTCGCCGTCAATTTGCGCCGCCAATATCACCTTGGAGACAATAAAGATGCTCTGCAGCTCGGATTCGTAGCAGCGCAGGAAGTCCAGCAGCTCCGCCGGGGCGGCGATGGTCACGGCAGCATCCAGGGAATGGCCGATGACCTTGGCCGTGCGGGCCAGTTCCAGCGCTTTGGATACATCGGCGCGCACCTTGATGATACGCTCCCAGCTCCGGACCAGCTCATCATTCTTCCATTCCGGCTCCAGTTCAGGGAATAGGGCTAGATGCACACTGGACTCGGCACGGCCGGGCATGTATTTCCAGACTTCGTCGGCAGTGAAGGAAAGCACCGGCGCCAGCATACGCACCAGGGCATCCAGGATACGGTACATGACGGTCTGGGCACTGCGGCGCTCCAGTGAATCAGCCTTGCTGGTATAGACACGATCCTTGAGGATATCCAGGTAGAAGGCGCTCATCTCCACAGTGCAGAAGGCGTTCACATCCTGATAGATTACATGGAAGGCCATCTCCTGGTAAGCATTCAGCACACGTTCCTTGAGCATCTCCAACTGGTGCAGGGCCCAGCGGTCGATCTCCGGCAGGTCGGCAACAGCGACCATGTTGGCGGCCGGATCAAAGTCATGGATGCTGCCGAGAATATAGCGGCAGGTATTGCGGATACGGCGATAGGCCTCGGAAACACGTGTCAGGATCTCCTCGGAGATGCGGGTATCATCGCGGTAATCCTGTGCCGCACACCACAGTCGCAGGATATCGGCGCCGTACTTCTTGATGACGTCTTCCGGGGCCACCACGTTGCCCATGGATTTGCTCATCTTGCGTCCCTGTCCATCCAAAACGAATCCGTGGGTCAGCACGCTCTTGTAGGGCGCCCTGCCCCTGGTGCCGATACTCTCCAACAGCGAGGAGTGGAACCAGCCACGATGCTGATCGCTCCCCTCCAGATAGAGATCAGCCGGCGAGCGCAGCATGTCGCTCGGCTCCAGCACCGCTGCATGGGAAACACCGGAATCAAACCAGACGTCCAGAATGTCGTTTTCCTTTTCAAAATTGGCCGAGCCGCACTTGGGACACTTGGTGCCTGCCGGCACCAGTTTTTCCGCCGGCCAGTCAAACCAGACATCCGAGCTTTCCTTTTTGAAAATCTGGGCCACATGGTCCATGATGCCGCCGTCGGCGATATATTCGCCGCAATCCTTGCAGGAAAAGGCGGTAATCGGCACGCCCCAGGAACGCTGACGAGACACGCACCAGTCCGGGCGGTTCTCGATCATGCCGTAGATGCGCTCACGACCCCATTTGGGAATCCACTGCACCTGATCAATCGCCAGCAGCGCTTTATTGCGCAGGTCATTGGCCTTCATGCTGATAAACCACTGCTCCGTGGCGCGGAAGATGATCGGTTTCTTGCAGCGCCAGCAGTGGGGATAGGAGTGACTGATCTTGGCTGTCTGCAGCAGGGCGCCTACCTCGGTCAGCTTGTCGATCACGCTCTGGTTGGCATCAAAGACGAACTGTCCGCCAAAGAACTCCAGGTTCTGGATGTAGCGGCCATGGTTGTCCACCGGATTGTAGATCTCCAGCCCTTCTTTCAGACCCAGCTCATAATCCTCCTGGCCATGTCCGGGCGCGGTGTGGACGCAGCCGGTACCGGCCTCCAGAGTGACATGCTCGCCCAGCAGGATGACCGAGTCACGGTCATAGAAGGGATGCCGGCAGTTTTTGCGCTCCAGCAGTGTGGCCGAGAAGGATGCGATCACCTCTCCGCTCAGGCCGGTGGCGGCCAGGAAGGCGTCTTTCAGCCCTTCCGCCACGATCAGCACACCCTTTTCCGTATCCAGGGCACAGTATTCAAATTCAGGATGCATGGCCACCGCCAGGTTGGCCGGTATGGTCCAGGGGGTGGTGGTCCAGATGACCACTGAGGCCTGTTTGCCCGCCAGGGCCGGGATCTCGGCAGAGATATCATCCTTGATGGCAAACCTGACGTAGATGGACGGCGAGGTGTGGTCGGCATATTCCACCTCCGCCTCGGCCAGCGCGGTCACGCAGGATGAACACCAGTGCACCGGCTTGCGGCCGCGGTACAGACCGCCGTTCTGGGCGAACCTGGCCAGTTCGGCTGCTGTAATCCCCTCATACTCGTAATTCATGGTCAGGTACGGTTTCGACCACTCCCCCAGCACCCCCAGACGCTTGAACTCTTCACCCTGAATCCCCACAAACTTGGCGGCATACTCGCGGCAGAGCTTGCGCATTTCCAGCTTGGAAACCTGATGCTTTTTGGAACCCAGGTTCTTTTCCACCTGCAGTTCAATCGGCAGACCGTGGCAGTCCCAGCCCGGCACATAAGGGGCATGGAATCCCTCCATGCGCTTGACCTTCAGCACAAAATCCTTGAGGATCTTGTTGAGGGCATGGCCGATATGGATGTGTCCGTTGGCATAAGGAGGTCCGTCATGTAGAATGTATAAAGGCTTGGACTTGCCTTCTGTCTCAAGTTGTTCATAAACCCCCTTTTCACTCCACCCCTTGAGGATCTCCGGCTCACGCTGGGCCAGGTTTGCCTTCATCGGGAAGTCTGTCTTGGGTAGATTGAGGGTATCTTTGTATTCCATATTGTTCATGCCTCCGGGCGATTTCTTCGAAATTTGATAACTTACAGATATGGCGTGGAAAAGTCAAGGTGTGCCGCCCTCTCAGGACGAGGATGGGATTCAGGGCATTGACAAACCAGGAAGGCAATTATTATATTGAAAAACATACAGAAACACCCAGGCAACTTGCAACGCTTCAGGAGGAAGAAACAAACTATGCCACTCTACGAGTACCGTTGTTCACAATGCGATCACCAGTTCGAACTGCGCCAGAAGTTTTCCGACCCACCAGCCACTGAATGCCCACTGTGCAAGGGCAGTGTGGAGAAGCAGATCTCCAGCACCAGCTTCAGCCTGAAAGGTGGCGGCTGGTACGCTCAGGGTTACTGCCCCAAGACAGAAGCTGCCAAACCTGCGGCCTGCGCGGCAGGCGGCTGCTGCTGCGAAGCATAACCTGCGCGACAGCAAGCCAGCTCATTTCCCCTGTCACGGCCCAACACCGGACAGGGGATTTTTTTGCGCTTTGTAAATCAGTCTGCTGTTGTGCTATAAATTTCCCCTATCAAAACAGCAGGCCGTAGCGAGCATATCCAGAAAACATGCCCATGCGGTTGCAAAATGCACGAACTATCAATTTAACGACTGGAGACATGGCCTATGGCAAACATAATCGACGGCAAGGCAATCGCCGCCAAAATGAGAAGCAGGATCGCCGAGGGCGTTCAGGAGCTGAAAACCAAAGGGATCACTCCCGGACTGGCTGTGGTGCTGGTGGGTGACGACCCGGCCAGTCGCGTCTATGTAAGCATGAAGGAAAAAGCCTGTCACGAGGCCGGCATCTTTTCCGCAGAATACAAGCTGCCTGCCGAAACCAGCGAGGCGGACCTGCTGGCGCTGGTAGGGCAACTGAACCAGGATCCCAGGATTCACGGCATTCTGGTGCAACTGCCGCTGCCGGACCATATCGACACGGACAAGGTGCTGGAAGCGATCTCGCCCCTGAAAGACGCGGACGGCTTTCATCCCTACAACGTGGGCCGTCTCTCCATCGGCAAACCGCTGTTCCAGCCCTGCACCCCTTACGGCGTGATGGTCATGCTGGAGGAAACCGGGGTCGACCTGAATGGCAAGGACGTGGTCGTCATTGGCCGTTCCAACATCGTCGGCAAACCGGTGGCCATGATGTGCATGGCCCAAAATGCCACTGTGACAGTCTGCCACTCCCGTACGCGTGATCTGGCCGATGTGGTGCGCCGGGCCGATGTGGTCATCGCCGCGGTCGGACGTCCGCAGATGATCAAGGGGGACTGGATCAAACCGGGGGCGGTAGTAATTGATGTGGGCATCAACCGCCTGGATACAGGCAAACTGGTGGGCGATGTGGATTTTGCCTCCGCCTCAGAGCAGGCGGCCGCCATTACACCGGTGCCGGGTGGTGTCGGCCCCATGACCATCACCATGCTGCTTTTCAATACCCTGGAAGCAGCACGGCGCTGCATCAGGTAAAACTTTCCCCGAGGTCATAGACATGAAAATAAAGAAAGCCGTCTTCCCGGTTGCCGGTCTGGGCACCCGCTTCCTCCCGGCTACCAAGTCATCCCCCAAGGAGATGCTGCCGCTGATCGACAAGCCACTGGTGCAATATGTGGTGGAAGAGGCTGTGGCTGCCGGCATCGAACAGATATTGTTCGTGACCGGGCGTAACAAGCGTGCCATTGAAGACCACTTTGACATCTCCACCGAACTGGAACTGCACCTTGAGGAAAAGGGCAAAGACGCTACCCTGCGCGAGGTAAGAGAAATTTCCGACCTGGTGGAGATATTTTATGTGCGCCAGAAACAGGCGCTCGGCCTGGGACACGCCATCCTCTGCGCCAGGGACTTCATCAACCACGAACCGTTTGCCGTGCTGTTGGGGGACGACATCATCGACAGCGAGCGCCCCTGCCTGCGACAGCTGCTGGATGTTTACGACGAGCACAATGGCTCCGTGCTGGCCCTGGAGAAGGTGCCACTGGAGAATATTTCGTCCTACGGCTGTGTCAAGGCCGAACAGCTGGCCGAGCGCGTGTTCAATATCACTGATATGGTGGAAAAACCGAAGCGGGAAGAAGCCCCCTCAGATATGGCCATCATCGGCCGTTATGTGCTGACCCCGCAGATATTCAGCATCCTGGAGCAGCAGCAGCCCGGCAAGGGGGGCGAAATCCAGCTGACCGACGCCATACTGAAGCTGTCTGGACAGGAAAAGGTTTATGGCTGTCTGTTTGAAGGCTTGCGGCACGATTGCGGGGACAAACTGGGATTTCTCAAGGCCACCGTAGATATGGCGCTGAAGCGGGAGGAGTTCAGCAAGGATTTTGAGGCGTATCTGCGTACCCGGCTGGGCTGACCAGCAGCCCTGAATAAATAGATTGCAAAAAAGGCGAACCGCTTGCGGCTCGCCTTTTTGATTCAACATCACTGTTGGTCTGTATCAGTCTTCTCTTCGAGCTTTGACTCCTCCGGCACTGCCGCTGAAGTATCCCTTTTGGCCCCCCAGCCGTCCCATACATAGGCTGGGTCAATCATCGGATCATAATAACCGGGTTGCGGCACCAGGAAAAACACCGCCTCAGCCACACCGATCACCCCACGGTAGATTGTCATGCCGATCCCTTTCACCGGCCCGACAATGTAGCCGACAGCCCCCATGTCTCGTGCAGTCAGAATAGTCTGCTTGGGCAGCTCAACAACACAGGTGGCAGTATTGGCGATACCACGGATAAATTTAGCCGACATTTTTTCCACAATCATTTCCGGCTGCTGCTGTGCTGAAGCAGCAAAAGGCAAGGCTAGGATCATCATTACAAACAGGGCGGAAAGCAACTGGCGCTTCTTCATGGCATCTCCTTTATGGCCTTATTAGTGCTCTTAAATTCAATGAGGAACTCATATCACAAAGCATATGCAGTTGCAAGGCAGTTCAGTCAAACAGCGTCGGCTCTTTGGGCAGGAATGGTGCAAAGCGCTTATTCAGCAGTCTCAGTTTTTCGACATAATAGGCGACATTCACGTCAACGTGCGCAGGATCAAACGCAGTGGCCTCCTTACTGTTTTCGTAGGCGGTGACATCCTTTTCGTTGCCGGTAATGTAATAGCTGATCTGGTCACCCGCCCTGAAACGCCGCCCACTGCGCAGTGCCGTCTCAAAGGCGGCCGATCTGTTGCGCTTGGCGCTGCGCACCTTGGCCTGATAGTTTTCCGGCGACTCCTTGAGGGTTTCAGTCCTGGCCACCCATGCAATCTCGAACTTCCTGCTCCGCAGCCTGTTTGCGTACTCCCCGTAAAGCCCGTCAAGGCCTTGGCCTGATGCAGTCAGCAGCAATTCAATCCCCCGTTGCAGGAATTCACGCAGATAAGGTTCCATCCCCCGTGACTTGAGGCTGCTACCACGAATCAGTATCCGTCCTTCGTCATCAAGCAGGGCGTAATTCTTGACTTTGTAAGCAAACATCACCCGATAGCGGCCATCCATCTCCACATCGATGCCTGCCGGCAAGGCATCCGACACCGCCTGGACCAAATCGCGCTGCTGCGTTTCCTGCTCACAGCCGGCCGGCGGAACAAAATACACCCCATCCGTGTCCACTTCCACCGGCTCAGCCCCCTGCCTGCGTAACAACTCGATCATATGTTTAATGGTGACCCTGCCCAGGCGGGTCACCTCAGCGGCCGCCGCCGGATCGGAAAAGTTGTGTCCGGAAGCCCCCAGATAGCCGAAGAACGAGTTGATCAGCACCTTGAACACCTGTTGCAGCGCATCGTAGTACTGTCTTTGCCCCATATCGACACATTCTCTGGCAGCCTGCTTCGCCTGCAGCCGGAAACTGCGCAGCCCGGCCAGCATCGGCAGGAACAGTCCCAGTTCATCACGGCACGGCCTGATGCAATATGCCAGCATCAGTGAAGGATAAAGTGAGGCTACATCGCAATGCACCACCGGTTTTTTCAGACCGCTGCAGAAGAGCTCCGTGTATCCACCTTCAAACGGGGCGCTTTCAGCGGTGCGGGCAGGGATGGCCCGCCCCTGTCTGAGATATTCCCTGATGAACAGCGCATTGATACGTGTGGCGTTGCCCCTCAGCGGACAATTCTGGAGCGAATAGGGGAACATGCGTGTCTGCAGAAACCATGGATAAGCCAGGATGTGAAACAGTGCTTCAGTCTCGATCACATCGTCCTGGTTATAGCGATAAAGCATCTCCGGATCTTGTTCAAATTGCTGTGAAAGCCCGGAACCGGCCAGGTAGACCCTGTCCTTGGCGGCAACGCCAAAATGCGCGGCCACCTGTTTCAGCCCCAGACTCTGCAGGCTGCGCTGGCTGATATCGTAATGCAGCGCCAAAAAATAGGTGTCGATAATATGTCTGCCATAAATATCCCAACGCGGATAATCAATCACCTTCTCGGCGATGTTCCAGCGCGAGTTGGCCACCACATGCGGTTCACCGCCGTTACGACCCCAGTTGAGCCTTACACCGTTCAGGGCTGCGCGCTTCCTGATATACTCCAGGTCAAAACGGAAGATATTGTGTCCAACCAGCACATCCGGGTCGCGCTCCCGGATAATCCTGCCCAGCTCAGTCAGCATGTCCGCTTCCGCAAGCACGTTTCCGCGCAGGACGGTTTCCATGCCATGATTATCCCGACAGGCAATCGAGGTGATCCGGTCATCCTCCCTTTCCGGATTGGAAAACGAAAAACCGGGCGTGCAGTAGGTTTCGATATCCAGACACATGCAGCGCAATTCTGCAAACTCCATCCCCTTGAACAGTGTCGTGCCCGTCGAGACCAGATATTGATAGGCAAGATCGGCGACAAACTGAAAACGCTCAGCCGCCCGGTCCCCACCATGCATCAGCAGGTAATCCCGAGCCGAAATACAATCCGCCCAGCAATCAAACTGCAGTTGATAGCGAAACAGCCCCTGGCCTTCCAGACTACGTATGGCACAAGGCACACGACAGCCGGATATCAGCGCCGGTTCCTCTATCAGGATAAACGGCCGGAAAGGCTCGTCATGAAAATATACCCCTTCGGCGGCTCTGAAAAACAGTCGCACAAAACGGCCCGCCGGCTCCACCGCCACAATCCGTGTCCGCCTGTCATGACCACATAACACTACATTTTCTTCTATCTTTAACGTTTGCATTGCCACCATCCACGGGTATTTTGTTCAATTTTACCAGATATCCAGCTGTCCGCCCGCAGTTTTGGCTGAATACAAAAAAGGCGCAGTCTGTCGACTGCGCCCTGATGCTTCATCTGCCATTGGCGATACTACTTTGCATGCTTGGCCAGATAGCTGGCAACCCCTTCGGCAGTCGGCTTCATCGCTTCATCTCCTTCCTTCCAGTTGGCCGGACAGACATCTCCATGTGTATCATGGAACTGTACAGCATCAACCATGCGCAAGGCCTCATCCACGCTTCTGCCCAGCGGAAGGTCGTTGATTACACAATGGCGGACTGTGCCGGTCGGATCAATCAGAAACAAACCTCGCAACGCCACGGCATCGTTAAATAGAATGCCGTAGGATCGGGCAATTTCCCTGGTCAGATCCTGTACCAACGGATACTGGATATTGCCGATGCCACCGTTTTCTACCGGGGTATTTTTCCAGGCCAGATGGGTAAATTTGGAATCAACGGAAACGCCAATGACTTCACAATTTCTGCGTTTGAACTCTTCTACCTTCCTGTTGAAGGCCAATATCTCGGAAGGACAGACAAAGGTAAAATCCAGTGGATAGAAAAACAGCACCACGTATTTTCCATTGAAAGAAGAAAGGGTGATATTGCCAAAGCTGTTGTCCGGCATGACCGCTTCCGCTGTAAAATCAGGCGCTTTTTGGGTAACAAGTGTTCCTGTGCACATATGTGATCTCCTTGTGATTTTGGATTTGCTGATACCTGCTGTCCACTTAATAGCAACACATCATGCCTATGTCAATAGGATAAATCTTATCTTTTTTGTATTTTTTGTAACCGCCTGCAATTTCGGGCTTTATTTTTGTCACAAATATTTAGTGTCGGCCGAATGACCGGTTGGAACCACAATACAGGACTACAGGTAGGGGGTGAACAAGCGTACAAAATTATCCAGCAGCTTGACAGCCAGCGGGCGATTACGCAACTCTTCAAGGGTGATAAGATGCGCGCCGGCAAGGGCATCATCAAAATGGGCCTTGAGCCTGCTTGCAAGACAGCGGTCAAACACTGTCAGATTCAACTCAAAATTCAGCCTGAGACTGCGAATGTCCAGATTGGCAGAACCGATCAGGGACCATACATCATCCATCAGCATCAGCTTGGTATGCACAAACGGCGGCGGTTGGTAATACACCTTGACACCATTGGCAATAAGTTCCCCCAGCAGCGCCCTGGTAGCCCAGTGCACATAAGGCAGATTGTTTTTTGCAGGCAGCACAACTGTAACGCTGGTTCCCCGCAGCGCTGCATTCACCAGGGCCGCAACCATCGGCCTGTCCGGTACAAAATAAGGGGTCATGATGTGTATGGACTTGCGGGCGCTGGCCAGTGCCCCCATGACAATCTGCTCCAGTTTGCGGAACTCCCGGTCCGGCCCATCGCCGATACATCTGGCAAAGGCCTTGCCGCAAACCTCCAGTTCAGGGAAGAAGCGGCCGTCATCAAGGCGCTCACCGGTAACAAAAAACCAGTCTTCGATAAACACACGCTGAAGGTCGCTTACCACAGGGCCAAGCACGCGGAAATGCATATCCCGGAACCCACCTTCATGTCCATTCTGTAAGAGGGGCTGTGGATTTCTGATATTCATGCCGCCGGTAAACGCCTCACGGCCGTCCACTATCAGCAGCTTGCGGTGATTACGCAGGTTGATGAATAAACCGCGGCTGAGCGGCAGGTACAGCCTGAACTTGATACCGCTGCCAGCCAGCAGTTTGCGCGCCTTGACCCGGCTGTATCTTTCTCCCAGCGCATCCAGAATGATGCAGACCTCCACGCCACGGACTGAAGCAGCTTTGAGCCGTGTTACAAAGTCGGCGCCGACGCCATCGCCGTCAAAAATGTAGCTGCAAATGCAGATGCTGCTGCACGCCCGGTCAATGGCGTCCAGCATGCAAGCGTAAGCGTCTTTAGCCGTAGTCAGCGGTTCAATACTGTTGCCCGGCCGCAGATGCGTCTTGACGATTCTGTCGCCCAGGATGCTCATCTTCCTGAGATAATGAAATTCCCTGGGCAGTTCATCGGATTCCACTTCTTTCTCATCATAAGGATGTAGCTCCGCCCCGCTGACGATACGCCTGTCACGACTCCAGCGACGTGCCTTCCGGGAAATGCGATTAACCCCCAGACACCAGTAGCAGAGTGGGCCAAGCACCGGAAGAATCAGGCAAATCGTCACCCATCCCAGTGCAGAGCGCGAATCACGTTTATAAAGCAGGGCATGTCCTGCCGCAAACAGTGAAAACGCAACCGCCTGCATAGCGATTATCATGATGATCAATTCATCCATAACCACGCTCATCCTTAAGCCATTAGCAGATTGTGACTACTTCCTGATTCAGACTAACCTAAAACCGACACCAGTCAAACTGATTTCGGCATATCATGGTATACCTGATGAGCTGGCATAATTGTCCGGCACATTAAACCGGCATCGAGTCTGCTTATTTTTTGGGCACGCAACCCGTCTCATGTGCAAACCTGAGGCGACACGCCACGCTCTTGTCGCCGATGTGCCTGTATTTACTGGTTATTTTGTTTTGGCATGCTCCATGCTAATGAAATAACAAAATTTGCAGATATCCAAAAGGCCTGGATATTCCATTACGACCAGAAGAACGTAGCACGATGAAACCAAAGGCGCTTTCAGACCGTACCGTTCAAGATCAACGAAGAAAAGGAGCTTACGATGAAATTATTCAAGATTCTGGCGGCAGCAGGTATGGCAGTGGCAATGACATGCGGTTCGGCAATGGCAATCCCGACCGCGCAAACCTGGATCCCCTCACCCGACGCAAAAGGATTCAAGGAGGTCACGGTAAACGTGATCAATATCCAGCGTTTTAGCAAAAACCGTGGCAATAACCCCAGCTACT
>Ga0302250_1000208_pt1 | contig 72597 bp, 67 predicted proteins | sample AAG_RA_Asp_MG_FD_193536 | JGI IMG/M metagenome (GOLD analysis project Ga0302250, IMG submission 193536) | Enriched activated sludge microbial communities from anaerobic digester in WTTP, New Holstein, Wisconsin, United States - AAG_RA_Asp | ecosystem: Engineered > Bioreactor > Anaerobic >... | reverse complement strand
CAGCATCGCCCGCGCACCAAGGACCAGCTCAACCGAATCTGGTACGGCTACCACAACCGCCAGCCCCAGCACTACGACAACAGCCGCTATCACGGGGTCAACCTGCACAACGTCTGGTACCGGGGCACGGTGGAGTTCCGCTGGTTCGAGGCGACCCTCCATGCGGGACGGATCAAAGCCTACCTGCAATTCTGCCTCGCCGTCGCCGCCAAGGCGCTCAACGGTCGGGCAGCCTCCAGCCGCAAGCGGGATTTCGATCCCCAAAGCGCCAAGTACGACTTCCGGGTCTTCCTGCTCCACCTCGGCCTGATCGGCGACGAGTTCAAGACCGCCCGCAAGCATCTGATGGCCAACATGCCCGGCGACGCAGCCTTCAAGAACGGACGCCCCAAACCGCAGGACGTCCTTCCGGACGAAACAACCACTCTCACCAACGAGGCCGGGCAAGTTCCCGGTCTCACTGTTTAAGGAGGTGCCCAATGAAGATTCTGATCCGCTCCACCACGCTGGACGGCGAACCGATCCCCGGCAGCGGAGAAACCCTGCAGGCCGCCGACTGCCTTGAAATTGTCGAGCTGATGCGCGGCCAGACGCCGTTTACCGCCAGCCGAGCGCCCCGGGACTACATGACCGAGGTGCTCTCCGGCATTGAAGGCGGGCCGACCCAGCCGTTGCCGGAGGAAGCCGCCGCTGCGGCCGCCGAGTTTCTCACTCGTCTGGCTCGGCACGGACTGATCGAGTTCCTGCCCGACGACAAGGCCAGCGATCCCTGGCCGGAACGCTTCCTCGAAGCCCTGGAGAAGGTGCGGCTCTCCGGGCGCACCAACATGCTTGATCACCCGGAGGTGACCCGGCTGACCGCCGAGATGGGTTACCCGGAGGTCGCCGAGTGGCTGGCTGACCACCGGCGCGAATACGCAGCCTTCGTTCTCGAAGGTACGAGACCGCTCGGCAAGAACTTCGGCAGCAAAGAGGACCCGGCTCCATGTGCGGACAAGTAGGCATCATCTTCGGCCGCAAGCGCAGACGGCCCGACGAGCGGGATTACCTGCGTGAGCTCTTCATCCGCATGCTGCTGCACAGCGAGGAGCGCGGCCCGCACGCCTCCGGTCTGGCCTGGCTCAAGACCGACGGCAGCCACCGGATTTTCAAGCGGCCGATGCGGGCGCACGAGCTGGTGTACGAAAAACCGTTCCAGGATCTGCTCGGGCAGGTCGACAACGAGACCACCATCCTCATGGGCCACACCCGCTGGCGCACCCGGGGCAATGAGTTCAACAACCGCAACAACCATCCCATCCGGGCCGGGATCGTCATCGGCACCCACAACGGCACCATCTACAACGCCGATTATCTGTTCCGCCGTCTCGGACTGCCGCGTTACGCCGAGGTGGACAGCGAGCTGATCTTCCGCCTGGCCGACCGCTTCGCGCCCGAAGGCCCCATCGACCAGGAGGGCCTGAAAAAGGCGCTTGCCCTCTGTCGCGGCCAGATGAGCGCCGTGCTGGCCTCACGCCTCGACCCCGGCACCATCACCGTGCTCAAGGGCAACAAGCCGCTCTGCCTGCGCATCCACCGCCAGCACCGGGTGGTGCTCTACGCCTCGGAGGCCGCTTTTATCGACTTCGCCGTGGACAAAGAGAAGGGCTGGCGCGAGCTGGAGGTGCCGCCCATGACCATGCTCACCATCCGCCACGCGGATGTGCGGGCCGTCGAAAACAGCGAATTCCGCTTCATCCCCCAGGAGCGCAAAGGGACACTGCCCGAAGGAGTGAATGCATGAACATTGGAGACACCGTAAAGCTGAACACAAACCCGGAAGACAGTCCCGAGACCATCCTCCGGCTCTTCGTCTACGGCACCCTGAAACAGGGCTACTGGAACCATCAACGCTTCTGCGCCCAGGCCCGCAGCATCGAACCGGCCGTGGTCTGGGGCAGGCTCTACCATCTCAACGCCGGGTTCCCGGCCCTCGAGGTGCCGGAGGGGCTGATCCTGGCCAGAGGCACCGCCGATCCACTGACGGACGCCCGCAGGCAGCAGGAGATTGACACGGCACGCTTCGGCCGCCCGACCGGTGACTGGGATCTGATCCATGGGGAACTGGTGACCTTCACCGACCCGCAACGCGACCTGCCGCCCATCGACCGGCTGGAAGGATTTCGGCCCGGCGGACACAGCATGTACCAGCGGGTGATGGTGGCGGTCCTGGTGAACAGAAAACCCTGTGCCGCCTGGATTTACGACGGGTCGCCGATGCGTCCAAGTCTATCCGGCAAGCGAACCGAAAGGCTCTGGACAGGGACTTCATTCGGATAAACTCGGTTAAAAAGGCAAACATTGCCTTGACATTTTCTCGCCCGCCACGTAGTTTTATTCTGTTTTGGTCCGACCAAACCGGATGAGAACGGGTATAGACCACCCAAACCTTAAACATTTGGCTTTGTCACCGTTTGAGATGGCGGCGAGCACCCGGAGTTAAGACGATGGAAGACAGATGGCTATCCGTAGATGAGATTGGGGCCTATCTCGGCATAAAGCGAGATACGGTCTACAAGTGGATCAGCGAAAAAGCCATGCCTGCCCACAAAATTGGTCGTCTCTGGAAATTCAAGAAAGACGAAATCGACGAGTGGGTTCGCAAAGGCGGAGCAAGTGAGACCAGCGGTGAGCATGACGGAAAAGAATAAACAATTATCCCGGTTCGGGTTCAGCTTCGAACGCGGAGGCGCTCATACTTCTCGCACCATGATGCTTGAGGAGCTGGGGGCCTTATTGAACTATGTCGACCGGCCAGAGGCTGAGAAGAGCGATTACCTCCAGGCGATAGATGATGAGAACTGCCTGGGCAAGCGCTCTGGTAAGACCCGCACGCTCACCTATCGACATCTCGTTGATCTTTACTCGCTTGACCGTACCAACGTCCTCTTCCGGGCTCTTCTCTACTTTTGGAATCGCGACATTGATGGACAGCCATTGCTGGCGCTGCTCTGCACATTCGCTCGGGACTCCATTTTCCGGTCTACAGCACCGTTCATTCTGAAATTTCCGGAAGGCGCAACGATTACCCGTGAGTCTCTTGAGGAGTTTATTGACACCCAAGAGCCTGGCCGCTTCAGCAAGGCGACGCTGAAGTCAACGGCGCAAAACATCAATTCAACGTGGACCAAGTCCGGCCACCTCTATGGACGCGCCCGGAAAGTGCGCTCCCGCGCTAATCCTACCGCCGGGAGTGTCTCTTACGCTTTGCTTCTTGGCTATCTCACCGGCGTGCGGGGACAGGCGCTGTTCCAAACGGAATACACCAAGTTGCTCGATTGCACGTTCGACAAAGCCATTGAACTTGCCGAAGAGGCCTCTCGCAAAGGCTGGATCGTGTTCAAGCGTGTGGGTGACGTCATCGAGGTTCTGTTTCCGAACCTGATCAATCAAGAAGAAATGGAGTGGCTTCGTGAGCAGAGTTAAGCGGCTGATACAGTCCTACAGCAAATACATCTCCGTTCCATGGCGCGATGATGCCGCTGCTGCACAGCGCGTGATCTTCTGCGTCTACAACGAAACGGAGGAGCGCTGGCTGCGGGCCAAGGTCGATGAGTTTGAAATCGTCACGCGACAGGCTGGCCACGAATGGGCCATGTTCGACCTGACGGATACCTTTGCCATTTGGCTCGCCTCGCAAAGGTACGCCAAGAGCTACTTTCAGAAGCCGCATCTGCTCTCCACGCTGCTGCCGAAATACCTCGCATTTATCACCGATGAATTCGAGACCTTCCTCCAAAAGAACGAGATCGGACCCGATTCCGTCGTGGCAATTAAAGGCGTCGGTTCGCTTTTCGGATTCCTGAAAGTGAAAGAGGTCGTCGACAAGTTGGCCCCGATGGTCAAGGGACGGCTGCTGGTCTTTTTCCCGGGCAGCTATGAAAACAACAATTACAGGCTGCTGGATGGCTATGACGGGTGGAACTATCTCGCCGTACCGATCACTGCGGACAAGGAATATTGAACGAGGGGTTGATGATGAATAATCGCGATATTTACCAAAAAGATCCGGCCACCCGGAAACTGGTCAACGAGGGTGTGGCAAGCGTCAACGACGAGAAGACCAGTCAGGCCATGGCGGTACTCCGTTACGAGCTGGAGACCTTCGTCTGTGACGGCCAATACGAAAAAGGGATGTCACACATCCTCGAGACCTACCTCAAAAATATCGACCAGGCACAGCAACCCGCTGTCTGGGTCAGTGGTTTTTACGGATCAGGTAAATCACACCTCGTCAAAATGCTCCGTGCGCTTTGGGTCGACACCGTCTTCGAGGATGGAGCCACGGCTCGCGGCATTGCCAACCTGCCTCAAGGCATCACTGATAATTTCAAGGAACTGAGCACCCAGGCCAAGCGCCATGGGGGCTTGCACGCCGCCTCCGGCACACTGGGAGCCGGTGCGAGCGGCAGTGTCCGGCTGGCACTCCTGCGCATCCTCTTCAAATCCGCTGGATTGCCTGAGCAGTATCCGGTCGCCCGCTTCGTTATGTGGCTCAAGCACGAAGGCATCTATGAACAGGTCCGCTCCCATGTTGAGCAGAATGGCTTCGAGTGGGACGAAGAGCTGGACAACTTCTATGTGGCCGAGGGCCTTCACGACGCCCTGGTTCAGGCCAAGCCCAAGCTCTTTTCATCACCCGCATCCTGCGTCGAGACCCTGAATAATCTCTACCCCTACGTTCAGGACGTTTCCAGCGATGACATGCTCAAGGCCATTCGCCAGGCGCTGACGAAAGATGGCAAATTCCCGCTGACATTGGTGGTGCTCGACGAGGTGCAGCAGTACATCGGCGAAGACAGTCAGCGCTCCATCGATGTCCAGGAGGCGGTGGAAGCCTGTAGCAAGAATATTGGCGGCAAACTGCTCTTCATTGGCACCGGTCAGACGGCCGTGACCGGCACCAGCAACCTGAAGAAACTTGAAGGGCGTTTCACCATCCGCGTGGAACTCTCCGATGCCGACGTCGATGCGGTCATCCGTCAGGTCATTCTGGCCAAGAAGCCGGAAGCCAAGTCGCCCATCGAGCAGATCATGCAAACCAACCTGGGCGAGATCTCCCGGCATCTGGCAGGCACGACCATTGGTCACAGGCAAGACGACATTCCACATTTCCCCCAGGACTATCCCATTCTGCCGGTGCGCCGTCGTTTCTGGGAAAACACCCTGCGGGTGATGGACCAGACCGGAACCGACAGCCAGCTCCGTAACCAGCTAAGCATGGTTCACAAGGTTATTCAGACCAACCTGAGTGAACCCTTGGGCCATGTTGTACCGGCCGACTATCTCTATTTCGACTCTGCCGATAAATTGCTCCAGTCACGCATTCTGCCGCGCAAGGTCCATGAAAAGACCATGAGCTGGAACAAGGGAACGGAAGAAGAACAGCTCATGGCCCGTGCCTGCGGCCTGGTCTTCCTCATCAACAAGCTTGGCAGCCAAAACAACGAAATCGGCATCCGGGCCACTATAGATACCCTCGCTGATCTTCTGGTCGAAAACCTTTCTCGCGGCAGCAGCAGTTTGCGCAGCAAGTTGCCCAGCCTGCTGGATAAATGCGAACTGCTGATGAAGGTCGGTGATGAATACCGCATCCAGACCGAAGAGAGCGCGGCCTGGAGTGATGAGTTTCTGAGCCAGCGCTCCGCCTTGTCCAACGAGGCGCACCGCATCGAGGCCGAACGCGACGACCGCATCCGCAAGCGCTTTGGCGAGATGGTGCGCAAGCTCTCCCTGACCCAGGGTAGCTCGAAGGTCACCCGCGACATCTATCCGGTGTTTGACGCCCAACTTCCCACCGATGCCGATCAGCGCATTTGCGTCTGGGTTCGCGACGGCTGGAGCATTGACGAAAACTCGGTGCGGGCCGATTCAAGGCAAGCGGGCAATCAGTCTCCGACCGTTTTTGTGTTCATTCCCAAGCGTTCGGCCGATGACCTTCGCCACCACCTCATCGATTACAAGGCAGCCAGCGCCACGTTGGATAAACGCGGTGTTCCCAACACCCCGGAAGGCACCGAAGCCCGAGCGGCGATGGAGACCACCAAGCAGACTGCCGAGGGTAAGATTCGCGAACTGCTCGAAGAAGCCTTCTCCGGAGCCCGCGTCTTTCAGGGCGGCGGCAATGAAATCCTCGGCAACGATCTGCAGGAGATGGCCCTGGAAGCCTCTGGCAACGCGCTGCAACGGCTCTACCCGCAGTTCCATACCGCCGACCACGTGGGCTGGTCCAAAGTTTATGAAAAAGCCCAGAAAGGCGCTCCCGATGCGCTCAAGGCAGTCGGTGACGAAGGCGAACCTGCGAAAAACCCGGTGTGCAAAGCCATCCTCGGCTTCATCGCCGGTGGCAAAAAAGGCGCGGACATCCGCACCCAGTTCGAGTCTTCACCCTACGGATGGTCGCGTGACGCCGTGGACGGTGGTCTACAGGTGCTCTTGGTAGCCGGGCTGATCCGGGCGCAGGACGAGCGTGGCCAAACCCTCGACCCCAAGGAGCTGGAGCGCAAAACCATCGGCAAGGTGATGTTCAAGGTGGAATCGGCCACCGTCACCACCGCTCAACGCATCCAGATCCGCAAGCTGTTGCAGAAGGTCGGGCTCTCGGCCAAGCAGGGCGAGGAACTGGCCTATATACCGCAGTTCCTGCAGAAAATGGTGGAGCTTGCCGACCAGGCTGGCGGCGAGGCACCGAAACCGGCCCGGCCGGACACCACGTCCCTCGACGAAATCCGCCTTACAGCGGGCAATGAGCAACTGCTTGCCCTCTACAACCGGCGGGATGAACTGGGCGGCAGCATCGATAGCTGGATCGATCTCGCCGAGCGCATCGCCAAACGCTGGCCCAACTGGAGCGTCTTGAAGCGCCTGATGGCCCACGCTTCCGGGCTTCAGGACGCCGAAGTAATCCTGGCCCAGGTGAAGACCATCGAGCAGCAGCGCCAGCTACTCGAAGAACCCGACCTGGTCGGGCCGCTGATCGCCAACCTGACCCAACTGCTGCGCGATGAGCTCAACAAGCTCGATGGCGAATATGCCTCCCGTCATGCGGAGGGTCTCAAGCGCCTGGCGGATGACAGTAACTGGCAGCAACTGGAACCGGAGCAGCGTTATCAGCTCATGTCCGCCCAGTTCCTGCACGAATCTGCCCGGCCCAAGGTGGAGGTGCAGTCGACCAGCGATGTGCTAACCACCCTGGACAACTGTGCTTTGTCGATGTTTGCCGACCGCGTGGCGGCCATGCCCGCCCGCTTCGACAACGTCGCCAGCGGGGCCGCCGAACTGTGCGAACCCCAGGCTCAATTCATTCAGGTGCCGCGCCGCACGCTGAAAACCGACGAGGAGATCGATGCCTGGGTCGACGACGTGAAACAACAACTCAAGGCCGCCCTTCAAAACGGGCCGATAGTGATTCGATAAGCAGCCTTCAGGGGAAATAACGCATGCAGCCGCTCGATAAAACATTGAGAAACCGACTCGAACGCACCATCAAGGATGCGCGTGATATTGCCGAGGACGCCGCCCGCGCCGCGCTGGAACAACTCGGTGTGGGTGAGGCCGCGCCCTTTGCTCACCTGAGCGAACAGGACCGGGAGCTGCGCCGCAAGCTGCGCGTTCACGGCCGCCAACTGGGCGATTCCCTGAACGGCGGGAAGATCCAGACCATGGACCGCCTGATCGAAGAGGTTGCCTACGAGCACTGGCACCGCATGCTGTTTGCTCGCTTCCTGGCCGAGAACAATTTGCTGATGTATCCCGACCCGGACGACCCGGTGGCGGTCACCTTAGAGGAGTGTGAAGACCTCGCTGCCGATGAAAACGCGGCCAACGGTTGGGAGCTGGCCGCCCGGTTCGCCGCCCGCATGCTGCCGCAGATCTTTCGGCTCGATTCGCCGGTTTTTCAACTGGGCTTGCCGCCGGAGCATCAGCAGAAATTAGAGCGCCTGGTGGCCGACCTGGAGCTTCCGGTCTTCACCGCCTCCGACAGTTTGGGGTGGGTCTATCAGTTCTGGCAGGCCAAGAAGAAGGACGAGGTTAATGCCTCCGAGGTCAAGATCGGCGCACGGGAGCTGCCTGCCGTCACCCAGCTCTTCACCGAGCCCTACATGGTCAGCTTCCTGCTCGACAACTCCCTCGGAGCCTGGTGGGCGGCAAAACGGCTCACCGAGGCCGATCTCCAAAACGCCAAGAGCGAAGAGGAACTGCGCCGGAAGGCGGCCATCCCCGGTGTGCCGCTGGACTATCTGCGCTTTGTGCAGCAGGAAGACGGCACCTGGACACCGGCGGCCGGAACCTTCGACGGCTGGCCGGAGCAGCTTGCCGACCTGAAGACCCTCGACCCCTGCTGCGGCTCCGGTCACTTCCTGGTGGCAGCCTTCCTGATGCTTGTACCCATGCGCATGGAGCGCGACGGTCTTTCCGCCAGAGAGGCGGTGGACGCGGTGCTGCGGGAAAACATCCATGGCCTGGAACTGGATGAGCGCTGCGTGGAGCTGGCGGCCTTCGCCCTGGCGCTGACCGCGTGGAAATACCCGATCGCGGGTGGCTACAGGTTGTTGCCGGAATTGAATGTGGCCTGCTCCGGCTTGTCGATCAGCGCCAAGAAAGAGGAATGGCTGGCACTGGCCGGGGACAATACTAATCTTCGGATTGCTCTCGAAGAGCTCTTCAAGCAGTTCAAGGACGCACCGGTGCTCGGCAGTTTGATTAATCCCGAAGCGAGTTTGGGTAAGGGATCGCTGTTTGAATTGAAGTGGGAAGAAGTCGGACCTTTGCTGAATAAAGCGTTGGCGGGTGAGAGGGATGATGAGAAGACAGAGATGGGTGTGGTTGCGCGAGGTGTTTCAAAATCAGCTCAAATTCTATCGCAAAAATATGGCTTGGTAATTACAAACGTCCCCTACTTAGCAAGAGGAAAGCAGAACGATTCATTAAAACTGTTTTCTGATAAGCATTACTTAAATGCGAAGAGCGATTTAGCGACAGTTTTTATCGATAGATGTAGCGGATTCTGTGATAAGTCCGCGACACAGGCAATAGTTAGCCCCCAAAACTGGTGGTTTTTAAAGAGCTATGCAACTTTCCGGGCCAACCTTCTTGATTCACATAAATTGAATCTGATATCGGCTCTTGGCGAAGAAGCTTGGCAAGCATTTGGGGATCGGGGTCCCTTGGCGACCTTGGTGATCTATAGCAGCATGCATGAAGCAAAAATGCATGCCGACTATAACTTGTATGGCATAGATGCAGTAAAAATAAAAAGCCTTGAGGATAAAGTTGCTAAATTGCACTTTGGGTGTCTTTTGCCTATAGGGCAGTTGGGATTGAGAAATAATCCAGATTCTAGAATTGGTTTTTCAGAAGTAGATACTTCAAGGCTTTTGAACAAAACAGCAAAACCCCACGTTGGTTTTCAAAATGGTGACACACCTAAATACATAAGATTGTTCTGGGATTCTTATATTTATAAGAGCTCCTGGCGATTTATTCAAACACCTCCAAATCAAATCCTTTTTTATACAGGACTTAATAGCTGTATATCAGCAGAATTCGAATCTGGAACAGTGTCTGAAAAAGCTTGGCATAACCAATCGTCAGATTCGTTTGATAAAAAAGGTGTCCTTGTGAGGAATATGCGAGATCTTTCCTCAACAATATTTATGGGTGGATATTTTGACCAAAGTGGTACGGCAATTACTTGTAGTGATAATGTCTTATTGAGCTTATGGTCCTTTGCATCTTCTCCGGAATTCCAAATAGCTGTCAGGCAAATAGAACAAAAAGTCAACGTGACCCCTGCTTCGTTCGGTAAGATTTCGTTTGATTTGGCCCACTGGACCAAAGTCGCCGAAGAAAAATACCCCAATGGCCTGCCAAAACCCTACACCGACGACCCCACCCAATGGATTTTCCACGGCCATCCTTGTGGTTCGGTGGTCTGGGATGAGGAGAAGAAGTGGACTGCCCACGGCCCGCTGCGTACTGATCACACCGTGCTACATGCCGCCGCTGCCCGCCTTCTCGGCTACCGCTGGCCTGCCGAGCTTGATGCCAGCATGGAACTGGCCGACGAGCAACGCGAATGGGTCAAGCGCTGCGGAGCCTTGGCTGGCTACGCCGATGATGACGGCATCGTCTGCATCCCGCCGGTGCGGGGCGAGGCGTCTGCATCCGACCGCCTGCTGAACCTGCTGGCCGCCGCCTATGGCGATGTCTGGTCCAACGACACCCTGGCCGCGCTGCTCAAAAGCGCCGACCATGCGGGCAAGACGCTGGAGACCTGGTTGCGGGAGAAGTTCTTCACCCAGCACTGCAAGCTGTTCCAACACCGTCCCTTCATCTGGCACATCTGGGATGGCCTGCGCGACGGCTTCGCTGCTCTGATCAACTACCACAAGCTCGACGCCAAGCTGCTGGAGACCCTGATCTACACCTACCTGGGCGACTGGATTTCGCGCCAGAAGCAGGACATCGCCAGCCACGTGGACGGAGCCCAAGAACGCCTGGCCGCCGCTGAGGCCCTCAAGAAAAAGCTGGAGCTGATCCTCGAAGGCGAAGCGCCCTACGACATCTTCGTGCGTTGGAAACCGCTGGAAAAACAGCCCATCGGCTGGGACCCGGACCTAAACGACGGCGTGCGCCTCAACATCCGCCCCTTCCTTACCGTGCCCGATGTCGGCAAGAAAGGCGCGGGCGTCCTGCGCGACAAACCCAACATCAACTGGAACAAGGACCGTGGCAAGGACGTGGAATCCGCCCCCTGGTATCACGTCTTTGACGGCGACCGCATCAACGACCACCACCTGACCCTGGCCGAGAAACGCGCCGCAAGGGAGGCCGCCGAATGACCTCCTGCTACAAAGGAATGTGCTGGTTGAAATGCGACCTGCAGATGCAGACGCCTGCAGATGCAAGGCATTGGGCCGGAGACCGCCTCGAAGCCGGACAAGAGGCTGCCGCAGCGAAGGCTTTTGCGGAGGCCTGTTATGAGAAGGGGCTGGATGTGGTTGGCATTACCGACCACAACTTCCTAAGCAAGGACTTCATTCCACACCTGCAGACCGCATTCGATGAGATTGAGCGGGAATTCAGCCACAAGATCACCTTGTTTCCAGGGTTTGAGTTCGAGGCGGCTGGTGTTGGCAGAGGCGTCCATGTTCTTTGTCTTTTCGAACCCGGGACGGACCTTACCCGGCTGGACTCGATTCTTACGGAATGCGGCGTGAGCTACCCGAGAATGAACGCCGCCGGTCAGCTCGAAAAATCAGACAAAAATCTGAAAGAGATCTTACGCACCACCCAAGACAAGTATGGCGGAATCGTCATCATGCCGCATGCAACCAGTAACGACGGCATTTTCGACAACGATTCGATAGCGGAATGGTTGCAACAGGATCAATTCACGAATCCTGATCTGCTTGCGGTAGAAGTGCCAAAGCCTGTTCACTTGATGAGCGCTGGATATCAGCGGCTTCTGCGTTCTGGAGACGATTGTCAGCCAGGCTGGAAGCGCATTCGCCCCATTGCCACACTCATGTCTTCGGACAACAAGAAGCTGGTCGACTTCGATGAGCATCAGAAGCCGACGCCTAACAGCATTGGCTACCGGTACTCATGGTTCAAAATGTCCGAGCCCTCCATCGAATCGCTCCGCCAGGCGTTCCTCGACCATGAATCCCGCATCATTTTGCCGGAAGACGTTTCGACAGATACGCACCCGGCACAGCGCGTTCGTCAGGCGACCATCAAGTCGATCTCGATCAAGAACGTGGCGTTCCTGGCCGACCAACAGGTGCATTTTTCCCCCAACATGAACTGTGTGATCGGTGGCCGAGGCAGCGGGAAATCCACTCTGCTTGAATACCTGCGAATCATTCTGGGCAAGGACAAGTCGAAGGATCTTGATTACGGGACCAAAGAGCGGATCAAACGTGTACGCGATACGCTGAACGAACCTCGCGCAGAAGTCGAGGTGTGTTGGGTCAGCGCGGATGGCGTCGAAGATCGTATCGTTTGGCAAAACGGCAGCCCAACCGTGCAGGGTCGCGACCTGGCCGATCCTGAAACCTTTTTCAATAGCTTGCCTCTTCGCTTTTACAGCCAGCAGCAGCTCAACCGGCTGACCGAGTCGAAAATCGATGACGGAAGCGTTCGGCAGGCTCAACGGCTGCTGGAGCTGGTCGACGGATTCACCAAAAACGAACTGGATGAGCTGGCAGATCGGGAGCACAAGCTCAAGCTGCAAATCCAGGACGCTTTTTCCAATCTCCGCAAGGCCAAGACACTCGAAAAGGATTACAAGCGGCTCCAGCAAGAGCATCAAGAACTGGACCGGCAATGGAAGGCCCGAAGCGAGATTCAAGAGGATGCCCGCCAACACCAACTCCTCAAGGCCGAGGCACGTTACCTCGAAGGGCTTGCAGGAACACCAGGCAAGCAGTTCACCGACGTTGCCTCCCTGGCCGAGACAATCGCCGCATCGCACGTAGCATTTCAGGTTACAGATTCAACTCACGCGGCTTGGTTTAGGCAATTCGACGATAAGGTAAAGGCCGCCAAGGATTCGTTGGCCCGAACTATCCGCGATGCCGTCGAGCAATTCGAAGCCGCTGTCGAGGATCTTAAAACCAACGATCCGGCATGGAATGCGATCAGGGAGGAACTGGATCAGGCCGACGCCAAGTTCAGTGAAGCCTGCGCGGCTAAAGGTCTGACAACGGATGATGTTGGCCATCTTCAGGAAATCAATCAATCACGCACCAAGAAACAGCGGGAGATTGATGAAACCGGGGCGGAAATTCAGCGGCTAAAAGAAGCTGCGGGAGACACCGGTCTGCTCATGCAGCAGTTGCATCAGATCTGGCGAGATCAATTCCAGAAGCGCGTTGAAGCCGCCGAACGAGCCAATGAACTCGCTGTACTAAACGAAGGCAGGCAGCGTTTTATCGAGGTCTCAGCAAAATACCAGCAAGATCATAAAAATTTCCGGGAGCTCTGGCAGAGCTTTGCGCCCTCTGATGGGCGGACGCGGCTAGGTAAAAATTGGGAAAGTTGTGGGGAGACGCTCTATACGCTGTTTACCGGACAGGAAGATGCTGAGTCGCCCTGGCAAGTTCTGGAAGAGCGTTTGTCTGTGGAGCAAGGTTCGACAGGGCCGGATTTCGGGTCGAACAGCCAAGAGCTGTTCCAGCACATTCAAGACAATCTTGAACGTTGGGAAAAACTGCGCTGCTCTCGGGTACAAGACACCGTCGACATGAAACTGTTTCGGGCGGATGGATCGACTGCAGGCAGTATCGCCGAAGGTTCCCTCTCTGACGGTCAGCGAAACACCGCCGCCCTTGCACTGTTGCTGGCGCAGGAAGGTGGGCCGTTGGTCATCGATCAGCCCGAGGATGAGTTGGACTCCAACTTTGTGTTCCGGGAGCTGATCCCGATGCTGCGCAAAGTGAAATCGAAGCGTCAACTCATCATGGCTACGCACAACGCCAATCTGCCGGTAAACGGAGATGCCGAGCTGGTCTACGCCTTCGAAGCCCGAGACGGCAAAGGTGAAGCCCTTGCTTGCGGGGGGCTTGATCAGGCGTCTGTAACCAAGGCTGTTCTCGACATCATGGAAGGGACGGAAGAAGCATTCCGCCGTAGACGTGAGAAATACCATTTTTGAGGCGTTAGATGATTAAATCAGTAAATAACTACCCAGTCTCACAGCTCTTTGATATCGAAGCGGGCGTGGTCTACGCCATCCCACGCTACCAGCGTGAATACACCTGGGGCAAAAATCAGTGGGAAAACCTGTTCGACGATGTGCTTGAGAACGATCCGGGCTATTTCCTTGGCTCAATCATCTGCATCAACCAGTCGACCGATGCGCTTTCAGTCCAGAAACTTGAACTGGTTGACGGACAACAGCGCCTGACGACGCTCTCATTGCTTTTTGCCTCGGTCTACCATGCCCTAAAAAGCCATGAAACCGATTTGGATGATGAACAGCGCGTTGAGCTGATCAATCTAAAGCGAAAGTTGGTCCTCAAGAAAGGGGACGATCAGATTCGTCTGATCCCGCAGATTCAGAACAATAACAACCCCGATTACCGGGCTGTTCTCGCCGAGATCGGGGTCATCAGTGAATGTGATGTCCCCGCCTACGCTGGCAACCGCAAGATCTTTCGGGCCTATCGGTATTTCCAGGATCGCATAGATGAAATGGCCAACGGCCGAAGCAACCGGCTGGGAACCATCATGGAATTCCTGGACAAGGTCAGCCATGCGTGCCTGGTCAAGATTGAGGTGGCGAGTCACGCAGACGCTTACACCCTGTTCGAGTCATTAAACAATCGAGGCATGCCGCTTACGGCCATCGATCTCATAAAGAACAAGCTGCTGGCTCGTCTGGAATCCATCGAGCCAGGCAAGGTAGATCACTATTTCGGGCACTGGAATCGTCTCTTGGGTTACCTCGGTGACGACTACGCCATCCAGGAACGCTTCTTCCGCCAGTATTACAACGCCTTCAAGGATCAACTCAAAGCGGTCCACCAGGTTCCGGTCGCCACTCGATCCAACCTGATTCAGATCTATGAAAAGCTCATCAACCATGACGCGAAGGATTGCCTGCAGAAGATCAGTGCCGCTGGTCGACTCTATTCGCTGATACTTTCTCGCAACCAGGATGACGCGCTCAATGGTCTCGAAAAACCGATCAAGGATTTGGAGCGGATTCAGGGTGCCCCATCGTATTTGCTGATGTTGTATTTGCTTGTGCGAAAGGATGAGCTCGAGCTTACGAATGCTCACCTGACCTCCATAGTCGAACTACTCGTCCGCTTCTTCGTTCGTCGTAATTTGACCGATACACCTCCAACCCGAGACCTTACTCGGCTGTTCATGACTGTGATCGACAAAATCAGTGGGCTGCGTGCTGATGCGATTCCCCAATCAATTGAGCAGCAACTGGTGGCCGTCTCCGCAACGGATGAGGCATTCCAACGCAAGCTGGATGGTCCGATTTATGAGGAAAATTCAGGAGTAACCCGGTTCATCCTTTGCGCACTCGCCGAGCAAGCCATGACCAAAGAGAGTTGGGTCGATCTGTGGCGTTTTGAGAACAAGCAATTCGTGTGGACCATCGAGCATATTTTCCCGCAAGGAGAAAACATCCCTCAGTCTTGGATAACCATGATTGCCGATGGCGATGAGATAAAAGCGAAGGAAATTCAACAGACGCATGTTCACAAATTGGGCAACCTGACAATTTCCGGATTCAACAGTGCGCTTGGCAACAAGAGCTTTGAGGACAAGCGAGACCGTGTAGACCGACAAGGTCGTGCTGTTGGTTATAAAAACGGACTCAAGCTCAATGAGGACTTGGCCGCTGCTGCTGGCTGGAGCGTTGATCAGATCGATTCGCGGACAGACAAGCTCGTTCAGCAAGTAACTCAACTCTTCAAATTACAAGGAGGTGAAGCATGAGAGTGCTTGATCATCTCCTGAAAGCGGTTCGTGATGCCGCCGTCTTCAACCCGGAGGTTCAGGTCGCACCGGCCTGTATCCTGTGGCCGGATCGTGACCGTCAGTGGGAAGCCGTCATACCCGTTCTTCAGGCCGAACTGCCTGAACTCATGATTCTGGGCGACTATGCGCCCGAAAAGCGTATTGGGCCTGCCATCTGGTTGCGTTGCGTGATTGCCGGTCGAGCCGAGGATGTTTCGCTGCCCAAGGATCGGACGCCGATTTTTTATCTGCCGGGCGTCAGCCGCCAGGACCTGCGGGCTGTCGAAAGTTGCCCGGATCACCTGAAGCCGCTTGCTGAACTGCAATACCGGGGCGTGATCTGGTCCCAAATCAATGCGAAAGACTGGACGATCCTGGCCTATCTGAAATCCGACCAGGGCGGGCTTGGGCTGGACGTCGCCAAAGATAACGATGCCAAGAACGCCATGCAGCTCGCGTTGTATCGGCTCCTCGACGAGGATGTTTCCTTGCTTAAAGGCAAGCGTCTGGACAAGGACTACTTCAACACCCTGTTGACGGGTGGCGACCCGATTCGCGACCTCTTGCAATGGCTCGATCAAGGGGACGCGTTCCAGGCAAGTCGTGGCGAGAACGAATGGAAAGCCTTTGCCGAGGTCTGCAAGTCTCAACTGGCTTTCAACCCACAGGCCGAAGGGATTTTGGCCGGGAGCACTAAGCTCGCAAACCATGAAGGTCCGTGGCATGCCGTTTGGGAGCGCTACTGTGAGGCACCTAAGCGCTACCCCAACATTCCGGCACAAATCAGAAAATGTCGTCCGCCGAGTGACACCATTTTCTGGCACATGGGAGACGGGTCTTTCGACGGCTGGCCTCAGTGGAATGACGACCAGGAAAAAAACCTTCACCGTGATTTGATGGCCCTTGCCAAAGCGCCCGCGCACGAAGCGAGGACGAAGATTAAGGAGTTGGAAAAACAGCACGGACGCAGGCGCTCTTTGGTCTGGGCCGAACTGGATGATGCGCCCCTGGCCTGCGCAGTGGAACACCTGGCGACCATTGCCGAGATCACCAAAAGCGGTCTTGCCGCAGGTTCGGTGGACGACCTCGCAGCGGGATATCGCAGTCACGGATGGCGGGTCGATGACGGAGTGATCCGGGCTTTGGCCCAGGTCGATAGTTCTGCCGACTTTGATGCCGTGACGACCGCTATTCGATCTGTTTACCTGCCGTGGGTGGAAGAATCAGCCCGCTATCTCCAGAAATTGGTAGATGGTGCATCGTACCCGGGAGGCACCTGTCTGACGGCAAAGGCAGCACCTTTCAGTCACGGGGACTGCGTTCTCTTCGTCGACGGACTCCGTTTCGATGCTGGGAAGCGTTTGGTTGGCTCTTTAGAGTCGTGTGGATTTGATATTTCCGAGGAACCTGCCTGGATGGCCCTGCCGAGTGTAACGGCAACCGGCAAGGCGGCGGTAACCCCGGTACGAGACAGGATTCGCGGTGAGGATGGCAGTCCAGATTTTGAGCCGTCTGTCGCAGACACCGGTCAGTCATTAAAGGGTGGCTACCACCTGAAGAAGCTATTGACCGACGCGGGATGGTCGATCCTTGAGCGCTCTGCTGATGGCGATGGCCAGGGTATGGCTTGGTGCGAATTTGGAGACATCGACCACGAAGGCCACGACCGTGGGTGGAAACTTGCCAAACACATCGATGCCCTGATTCTGGAGATCACAGACCGTATCACGGAGCTTTTGGCAGCAGGATGGAAGCGTGTTCGTGTTGTGACAGACCATGGCTGGTTGCTGCTGCCTGGGGGATTGCCAAAAATCGACCTTCCCAGCGCCCTGGCCGATAACAAGTGGGGCCGATGCGCCTCATTAAAACCCGGGGCCACTTCCGAGGAGCGGCTTTACCCATGGTACTGGAATCCAAACCAGTATTTTGCCCTCGCTGATGGTGTGAGCTGCTTTAAAAAGGGCGAGGAGTACACCCATGGCGGCCTGAGCCTGCAAGAGTGCCTGACGCTGCAATTGACGGTAACGCGAGGCGAATCTGCCCAGGCTGCGGCATCTGTCGAATTTACTGACGTGGTGTGGAAGGGTCTGCGCTGTACCGTTGCCGTGGATGGCAACTTCTCGGGTTTATCACTTGATGTTCGTAGCCAAGCGGGCAATTCATTGTCCAGTGTGGTCGTAGGCAGCAAACCGCTCAAAGACAACGGAACAGCCTCCGTAGTCGTCGAGGACGAGGACATGGAGGGGCGTGAAGCAACAGTGGTCTTGATCGATGCCAATGGATCGCTGGTTGCGCAAATCGCCACAGTAATTGGTGGAGGTAATACATGATTGAAATGGACCAGATCGACAAAAAAGCGGCCTCCTCGCTAGAGGGGTACTTGGTCCGGAAGGATCTGGTCCGGACGTTTAGCCGCCAGTTTCCGGTGCCGACCTATGTGGTCGAGTTTTTGCTCGGCCGGTACTGCGCCAGCACCGAGCAGGACGAGATTGATGAGGGTCTCGAGATCGTCCAACGGCAACTCAAATCGCGAACGGTCAAAGCCGGGGAAGAAGAGCTTTTCAAGGCTCGGGCCAGGGAAAATGGCGAGGTCAAAATCATCGACCTCATCACCGCTCGCCTGGATGCGAAGACCGACTCCTACATCGCAACACTGCCCAGTCTGCGTCTGACCGATGTCCGCATTAGCCCAGAACTGGTGAATGAACATGAGCGAATGCTGACAGGTGGCTTTTATGCCGAAATCAGTCTGAACTACGATGCGGCTATCGCCCAGGAGAGTAAAGGTAGGCCATTCGGTGTCGAGTCGCTCCGGGAAATCCAACTCTCCAAACGAGATGTGCTCGACATCCTGGCCGAGGCTCGTAAGTCCTTCACGACGGACGAGTGGAAGGAGTTCCTGCTTCGATCCATCGGCATAGAGCCAAACGGATTGTCCCGGCGGCAACGCGATGCCTTGATGCTGCGAATGGTTCCTTTTGTCGAGCGCAACTACAACCTGGTGGAACTCGGTCCCAGAGGAACGGGCAAGAGCCATCTCTTCCAGCAGGTTTCTCCGTATGCGCATCTGATTTCCGGGGGTAAGGCCACGGTTGCCCGGATGTTCGTCAACAACGCAACCGGCCAGCGCGGATTGGTCTGCCAATACGATGTGGTCTGCTTCGACGAGGTATCCGGCGTCTCTTTCGACCAGAAGGATGGCGTGAACATCATGAAGGGGTACATGGAGTCCGGTGAATTCAGCCGTGGCAAGGAAAGCATCCGTGCCGATGGCAGCATCGTCCTGGTTGGCAACTTTGATGTTGATGTTGAACATCAGCAGCGCATCGGGCACCTGTTTGGTCCTATGCCACCCGAGATGAAAGACGACACTGCTTTTATGGATCGAATCCACGCCTTTCTGCCTGGCTGGGATGTCCCCAAAATCAGCAAGGAGCTGTTGACGAATCATTTCGGTCTGGTGAGCGATTTCTTGTCCGAGTGCTGGAGCCAGCTTCGTAATCAAAGCAGAGTGAGCGTACTGCAAAACCGGGTGTTCTTCGGTGGCGCTCTGTCAGGGCGCGATACCAATGCGGTCAATAAAACCGTGAGTGGATTACTCAAGCTCCTCTATCCCGGTGAAGGCGAGGCAGCCGATGAGGACATCGAGTGGGCCGTCCATATCGCAATGGAGGCAAGGCGTCGCGTCAAGGAACAGCAGAAGCGCATCGGCGCGGCGGAATTCCGTAATACCCACTTCAGCTACGTGATGGGGGCTGATGGCGTAGAAAAGTTTGTCTCGACTCCAGAACTGCAAAGCGAAAACAGCATTGGTGGCGATCCCCTTGAGCCCGGCCAGGTCTGGACCATCTCGCCAGGAGGCGGTGAAGAGCACCCGGGACTCTACCGTATCGAGATCAACGAAGGCCCGGGTTCCGGCGTCAAGATCCTCAACAAACCCGTGCCGCCAGCCTTCAAGGAAAGCATGGGCTACGCAGAGCAAAACCTCTACGCCCGGGCGATGCAACTGGTCGGGGACAAAGACCCTCGTCACCACGAATTCACCGCCCAACTCCGAGCCTTTGACGCATCCAAGTCCGGCGCGAAACTCGGCATGGCATCACTCATTGCGCTCTGCACGGCTCTCTTGAAGAAGAGTGTTCGCGGCGGCCTCATCATCGTGGGAGAGATTAACCTGGGCGGATCTCTCGAGCCTATTCACAACCCTGTCACCATTGCCGAGATTGCAGTTGAAAAAGGTGCCTCGGCTCTCTTGATGCCGGTTTCCTGCCGTCGGCAGCTTTTCGATCTATCTGACGATATGGCGACCAAGATCGACATCCAGTTTTATTCCGATACCAGGGATGCCCTTTTGAAGGCCATGGTGGAGTAACGAGTATGAGTGTCCAGAGCGCAGCTATCCAGATACTGAAGGAGGCAGGCAAGCCACTCCATGCCACTGAAATTGCCAAGCTGATCATCGAAGCTGGGCTCTGGAAGTCTGATGGTAAGACACCGGAGGCCACCGTTAGCGCCCGGCTCTACACCGACATCAAGAGCAATGGGGATAAGTCGTCCTTTGTAAAAGTAGGCCCTCAGACCTTCGCACTTCGGGATTCCACAGAAATAGAGGGTGACACGGCGTCGGTTCTTGCACCTGTCGAAAAGCCCTCAAAACCTCATCCCACAAACGCGGTTTTTTCCTTCATCGATTGTGCTCAGAAGGTGCTTGAGGAGTTCGGCAGTAAAATGCCGATGCACTACAAGGAAATCACCGAGAAGGCGTTGGAAAAAGGATGGTTGGTGACGAGCGGAAAAACGCCAGAAGCCTCCATGTACGCCCAAGTGATCACCGAGATCAAGCGCCAGCAGAAACGCGGTGAGCGGCCCCGCTTCGTTCAGCACGGCCGTGGCTATATCGGTCTGAGCCAATGGATGGGACGCGGTCTCGCATTCCAAATCGAGCAGCACAACCACCAGGTTCGGGAGGTCTTGCGAGAGCGCCTGCTGGCCATGAAGCCCGGAGAGTTCGAAGAACTCATCTCGCAGTTGCTGGCGGAGATGGGCTTCGAGATGGTCGAGGTGACCAAACTCAGCGGCGACGGCGGTATCGATGTCCGGGGCACCTTGGTGGTTGGTGACGTGGTCCGCATCAAGATGGCCGTCCAGGTCAAGAAGTGGAAGCTCAAGAACAACATCCTGGCCCCGGTGGTTCAGCAGGTACGCGGCAGCCTCGGAGCGCACGAGCAAGGGCTGATTATAACCACCAGCGACTTCAGTGCCGGAGCCATCAAGGAAGCAGCTCAGCCCGACAAGACTCCCATCGCCCTGATGAACGGTGAACAACTCGTGATGCTGTTGATGGAACACGGCATCGGCGTCCATCGCTCCACACCGGATCTGTTCGAGATCGATGAAGAGTTTGCCGTCATCACCCTGAATGCAGTGAAGGAATAGCCATGTGGAATGATGTAGAAACAACTCAAGACCTATTGAACTTCAAGGTTGTCGCAGACACAGCAGCGCAAATGATCAAGGATGGAAATGGTCAGCCTGTCTCTATTGGTGTTTCAGGAAGCTGGGGCGTCGGCAAGTCCTCTCTTGTTCAGATGATCGGCGAGTCTCTCAAAAGTCTTGATGGTGGAAAAAACTACATCTTCATCAATTTCAATGCTTGGCTGTATCAAGGCTACGATGACGCACGCATGGCGCTTCTCCAAAAAGTTGCCGACAAAATAATGGAGGAGTCCGAAGCGCGTAAAACCTGTGTCGACAAGGCCAAAGAGTTTATCAAGCGCATCAATTGGTTGAGAACTGCGAAATTCATGGCTCCGGTTGCCACTGGAATCATTACTGGCGGGGCTGTCGCTGGACCTGTCGGCTCTTTCATTGGTGCGGTCAGTGGTTTGTTAGGTCAAAGTGGAATGCCGAGCCAAGAGGATCTGAGTAAGATCAAGGAATCCTATAATCAGGTTGCGCCTGATCTGCTGAAACTCTTGAATGAGAAAGAAGAAAAGTCGGTTCCGAAGGAAATAGAGGCTCTTAGAGCACTGTTCCAAGAGTTGCTCAAGAAACTCGAATTGACGTTGATCGTTCTGGTCGATGATCTCGATCGGTGTTTACCCAATACGGCGATCTCGACACTTGAAGCCATGCGGTTATTGCTTCTGGTTCCTCAAACGGCATTCATCATTGCAGCTGACGAACAGATGATCCGAAATGCGGTGAGATCCCACTTTGGCAATATCGACCTCAGCGATGAACTCGTAACAAGTTACTTCGACAAACTGATTCAGATTCCGCTCAGGGTTCCGCGTCTTGGTGCCAATGAGGTCAAGGGGTATCTGATTTTACTTTTGGCCGACCTCGCTCAACGGCGTGGTCAAATCACGCAAGAAGAGAAAGATCAAGGTCACGATGCAATCGTCAGTGCTATCAAAAAATCGTGGGCTGGTGGCCTAACCAAAAAGGTTATCGAAGATGCCTATGGCAATGCAGCTTCAAAACTTGCCATTCAAATAGATTTGGCGGACCAACTTGCCAATATCATGGCTACCTCAGATCACATCGCAGGCAATCCGAGGCTCATCAAGAGGTTTCTGAATAACCTCATTATTCGGGAAACGGTTGCCAAAGCTCAAGAGATGAGCGTTTCCTTTGAAGAGCTCGTTAAACTACAGCTATTTGAAAGATGCGCCCCTGCCGCCGCGTTTGAGTATCTTGCCAAACAGGTCGGTGACAGCGAGGACGGCAAACCGAAATTTCTTCAGGATCTTGAAGAAAAGGTCGCCAAAGCTGAAGAACTCACATTTTCACATGAGTCGTGGAAAGCTCCATTTATTTCAGACTGGTTGAAGTTGAGCCCGCCGCTGTCTGAAATCGACTTGCGTCCTCTGCTCTATTTGAGCCGGGACAAGGCTATATCCCTTGCCAGTTTCGATGAACTTTCCCCTGATGGTAGAGAGCTATTGTCAGCTCTTTGTGAAGCCAAGGGGCTCTTGCAGCCGCTTATCGCCAATATCAAGCAAATTGGAGTGATTGAGTCAGAAAAAATCCTAACTCGAATGAAACGGCGAGCCAGAAACCAGCAATGGGAATCCACTGTTATCTTTCAAGCATTGCATCTACCTAAGGCGTTTCCAGAATTGGCAACTTCTTTCATTGCCATGCTTGATGAAATCCCGGCTGGCAAAAGACCCGCACCGTTGATACCCCAATTACGCAACGAGACATGGGCAAAAGAATTATTGGCACGCTGGGAAAAGGATGACAGCTCGCCTGCTCCTGTAAGGAAAGCTATCAATACAGATGGGAGGAAAAGGTAATGGGAACCTCTTCGTCAAGTTCAGGCCCCGGAAGTGGGGTTCCATTTGATCCTCCTTGGCTAAGTTCTGTTGCGTCTGAAATCGGTTCGCCATTGGAGCAGATTTCCGGTGAGCCTGCGCAGGCAGAGCAAAATCTTCAGCAAACCGGACCTGCAGCACAGCCTGTGGAGATCGCTCCCCCAAGGCGATTTGGCAACGCACGACGGCATTTGGGTGAATATGCAAGCAGTGGTGACAGGGGTTCTTTAAAGAAAGCTCTAGGGAACTACTCCCGAAAAGGTATGGGAGGAGCCTCCAGGGTTGCCAGCCGAATGCGGACGTCAACGTCTGCCGGTGCAGGGCTTTTCAATTTTCTTCAAGGAGTTCGTGACAGTGCTGACATCAGAGTCAGGGACTGGGTAAACCAGCTTACCGCAAAGAACCTTTCGGCATATGAAGTTGCCGATGAAATCATAGATCAAGTGATATCAACTGGAGGTAGCCTTGAAGAGGAGTCTTGCAGGGACTCCATGGCTCAAGCCATGTCAGATCTTTTGACGATAGCCCCAGATGTTGACTTTCTCAACATGGATAACGACAGCATTTGGACCGTGATGGAACTGTTCATGGCCAACGAGGCATTCAATCGACTCAATCTGGATATAGGTCAACTATTTGAAAGTGACAGATATTCCCCACGGGAAGCCGTTTCCAGAATGAATGATATGCGAGATTATCTGAAGTCAGAAATCTCTGCACAAATACAGGAGCTGAGAACGGATACGTACAACCCGACAAAGGCAGAGATGAACGCCCTGCTTCAATCAGCAATAAAGACCACTTTCGAAGTGTTCGAGGAGGAAGCATGAGGAAGATCGTTTGTGCTCCGGAAAACCTCATTCCACAGCAGCTTGAGGAAGATACAAAATATTTCTCGATATACTCGAATCCTCGAAGAGAAAATGTCGGCTATTTCGGCTCAACCTTGATAAGAGACGTTCAAAGAGCTGGACTGCGTCCTTCGGAAAAAATTTGGGATTTCAATACAATTGCCTTGGCTGTTGCGGCCGCCGATAATTCGCTGACAAGGAAAAACAGTGCGGATGGGTGGACTCGGCAAATAGATTTAACCGTTCACCTCAATGATCCGGGTGTTTGGGAGCCTGCAAAGCAGGAGCTTGAAAAAACTCTTAGATTTCTTACAGGAGATTTTTGGTCTTTTACTTTTAAAGATAATGGTGTCACTCCGCCAAGTGCAAAAAGACTGAAACGATTCGATTGCGACTGTGTTTCTCTGTTGTCCGGAGGTGTTGATAGTTTAGCCGGGGCAATCGATTTGGTAGCTGACAATCACAAGCCGATTTTCATATCACAAGTTGTGAGGGGAGATGCAAAAACACAAAGAGACTATGCTAAAAGAATCAGACCTGATAGCGCACATTTCCAATGGAGCCACAAGATTCATCCCCCGCAAGGGGAATCTGAAGGTTCAACGAGAGGCCGGTCGATCATTTTCTTTGCTTTTGCAGCATTGGCAGCGTCTGCGCTCCAAGGTCAACCCAGCTCTCCAGCTAAAATATACGTTCCTGAAAACGGATTCATCAGTCTAAACATTCCGCTAAATTCAGGCCGCATGGGCAGCTTCAGTACAAAGACTACTCATCCTGTTTACCTTAAAGGTATTCAGAATATTTGGAATGAAGTTGGAATCAGCCTGAATCTCATAATGCCCTATCAGTTCAAGACCAAAGGAGAAGTGCTGGCAGAATGCAAAAATCAACAGCTTTTGAAGGAGTTGGTTTTTCAATCTGTGAGTTGTGGAAAATATCGGGTTTATAAGATGCAACATTGCGGCAGATGTGTTCCTTGTTTGGTTCGGAGGGCTGCATTTCAACACTGGGGAGAAGTCGACCAAACGTCAGGTGGCTATTATTCAGAGCAACTTGAACGAATAAATCATGGGAATCCCGATGATGTAGGTGCCGCTGCCAACGCATGTTTAGTTGCCGAGCAATCAGGAATTCAGCGTTTGGTTTCTGGGAACTTGTCTTTCGCCGACCACCAGAATCGAAGTGAATTCGAAGGAGTCTTTTCGCGAGGACTTAACGAGGTTAAAGAACTTTTATTGGGGAAAGGGGTGATATGATAGATCTGCATACACACCTTGATTTATACCCTAACGCGCTCGATATCCTTGCCCGGGTCAATAGTGAGAACCGCTTTACACTGGCTGTTACAACAAGCCCAAGGGCATGGGTGGCAACCTCACAGGTCTTCAAAGAATATGGGAACATCAAGGTTGCCCTTGGCTTACACCCTGAAATTGCTGTTGAAAAGTACAATGAACTTGACCTGTTATTGAGTTCAATTCCGAAATCCTATTTTGTTGGGGAGGTTGGAATCGATGGTTCCACAAGGTATTTAAAGACTCTGGACAAGCAGGAGTTGATATTTGATAGCACTATCCGAGAGTGCGAAAAGGCTGGTGGACGAATTATCAGCATTCATTCTCGAAATGCGGTCTCAAAAGTCCTATCAATTTTGAAGAAATACCCTGGCTGCGGAAAGCCTGTTCTTCATTGGTTTTCCGGATCTGTCGCGGAGCTGAAAGATGCGGTAAAAATGGAATGCTTTTTCAGTGTCAATCCCGTGATGACTTCAACGAAAAAAGGAAAAGACTTAATTTCAAGAATACCGTCAAGATTAATATTGCCAGAGTCTGATGGTCCTTTTGCATCCCGCAAGGGGAACCCCGTTATGCCTTGGGAAGCTATGGATGTTGCATCTGCTCTAAGTGAACTTTGGTCAGTATCAAAGAAGGCAGTTGAAGAGACTCTTTTGAGAAATTTAGATTCGCTCATGGATGGGGAGAGCTAATGCTCGGACTGAACGCCATACCCGCCCAATGGGTCGAGCGGGTCCTGAACTGCCACCCCAAGGCCGGACATCCCGGCGTCCACCGCCCACGACCGGAGTGCTTCTTGCCGGTGGATGCTTTGCAGGTAGTGGAACAACTCATTTCAAGCGAAACCATGTAACCCAGGAGGCGACCATGCCAAAGAAACCAGGATCACATCATGTCGTGCCCAACGCCGACGGCGGCTGGGATGTCAAAAAAGACGGCGCGACCCGTAGCAGCGGCCACTTCGACAAGAAGCAGGAAGCCGTCGATGCCGGGCGTAAGATCAGCCAGAACCAAGGCACTGAGTTCTACATCCATGGCAAAGACGGGAAGATCCAGAACAAGGACAGCCACGGGAATGATCCGTATCCGCCGAAGGGGTGATGAATTCGATTCCCGTTTTGGGAACCGAACCGGCGTCCGAAAACCGGATTCGAAGTTGTTGCGGTTCGATGCCAGGTATCCGGTTTTACTGCAAACCCGTCACCCTCGTCCGGTGCGGGGAAATCAGGGGAGAAAATCGTTTCTCTGGTCGGGTTGGCGGGAAGTGGTTGTGCGAGATGATTTCGGCGTTTATTATCAAGGAGTTACGAGGAGCGTGGGCTTTGAGACTGTTTTGCGGTAGGTCGGCGTTCCCTCCACCATTTGGCAATCCAAGACAGTCCCAAGAAGTACAAAACCCGCTGAAAATGGCGGGTTTTTTTATACGCCTACAGGGGAGAATAATCTTCGGACATTTCCACTTCTGGTCATTCCCCGCGTTGGTTTCCAAGAGCACACAAATTGATTCTCCCGGTGGTTTCTCGTATTTACATGGGGGGAGAAATAGTTTAAAATGCCGCCATGAAAAAAGAGGAATTATCATATAACCTTAAACATTTTTGTCAGGAAGCGGGGGCGGACATCGTCGGTTTTGCCCCGGTGGAAAGATGGATTGAAGTAGGGATTATCCCTCCGGAATTCCGTCCTCAGGGAATCTGGTCGCCGGCGCGGACCGTGGTCGTCCTCGGGATGGGCATGCCGCTGCCTATTGTGGAAACAACACCATCTGTCATGCATATGGAATTGTACAAAACCGTCAACAGAAAGCTTGACGCGCTAGCTTATGATGTCACCCGCCATCTGAATCGCCTTGGTCATGTCGCAACTTTCTTCAGCCGTGACGGTTACAGCAGCCTTAAGGACCTGCGTCGTTGGAACGGAGCCGCCTTCGGTCATGTCCTGGCGGCCAAATACGCGGGTCTGGGAACCATCGGCCGGAACCACTGCCTCCTGACGCCGGAATTCGGACCCCGGGTTCGTCTCGTTTCTATTTTCACCGCCGCCGCCCTGCCTCCCGACCCCCTGGTGGAGAAAGAACTGTGCATCAAATGCGAGGCCTGCGTGAAGTGTTGCCCCAAAGAGGCCCTGCGGGTCCGTGATGACCGTATTCCAGGGGACTACGACAAAACGGCGTGCCTGGAAATGGCAGAAGAACTCACCAGCAGGCGGTCGTATCCCTGCGGGATCTGCATCAAGGTCTGTCCCGTCGGTGCCGACCGGAAGCTCTACCAACAAAAGGGCATGGTGAAGAAATATCTCCGGGAACGGGAAGTGCTGGCGGCCGACCCCGATCATTTGGACTACCGTTCCTGGCAGCATATCCGGCGATACGGCGTCAAGGAGCCATGAATGGTGGGGAAGGGCATACATTCACTAAAGGCTGCCAAGGCCACGGTGACCGTAATCTGTGACAGGGTCACAAGAGGGTAAGGGGGAATCTTAGGCTTTATTATAAAAAAACGCGTTGAGATTTCCTCCTCCCCTGACTTCAACGAGCGGAGGGAGAATGATACGCCTTTGATAAGGAGAGTTGAATAAGTGCATAAGGATTTTGAAAGTTTTTGCCGACGGTTCAAAGCGGCGGCTGCCGGAAAAGAGGATGACGAAAACGCCGTCGCTGCGGGAATCCCACTGGTTCAGGAACTCCTTTCCTCGGATCTCTGGTGGCGCGACTTCATCCGGGAGGTCCTAGCAGAGAGGACCTGGTTCAAACAGCAACCGCCTACCCTCTGGCCGAACGAAATCACCCTCTATCGCAGTCCCGACCAGTCTTTTCTTATCCTGGCCTACATCTGGGAGCCCTATTCCGTGGATACGATCCACGATCACGGTTCCTGGGGGATAGTGGGAAGTTATATCAATAAAATCAGGGAGGTTAAGTATCTCCGTCTCGATGACGGCGCCGTGGCGGGTCATGCGGAGCTCGAAGCGACAGAGGAAAAGGTGTTGAAACCTGGAGAGATAACCACCGTCTTTCCTCTTGACGGCGGTATTCATCAAATGGAGAACGCCTCCGGAGATATCGCGGTCACGATCAATGTCTACGGACGGACGGTGCGACGGGGTTATCTCCAGTTCTTTGACCGGGAAAGAAGCACCGTGCGGAGGGTTTATCCCCCCCGCACCTTCAAGGAGGTGCTGATGGTGCGGACCCTGGCCGCCATGGGCGGGGCGGCGGATATCCTCTCGGAGGCCATGGGGAATTCCCTGCCGGACTATGTCCGGGAAGAATACTGCCAGGCACTCGGATAATGCCACCTTAAAAAAATTGTAACATGATCGTCTGCAAATACAGGCTGGCAAACTCGGATCTTTGGTGGTGGTGGCAGGTCGTATCATTACATTTTATGGTGTGGTGGTGTGTGATTATAGGCCCGGAAAATTTCGTGGCCAGCGGGACCTATTTCTTAATGTAATTTCTAAAGATATGAACCCAATAAATCTATAGGAAAAGAAAAAATGATCGCTACTAGAGTTACGGAAATCTTCGGGATCCGCTATCCTATCGTCCAGGGCGGCATGATCTGGGTCAGCGGCTGGCGTCTGGCCGCAGCCGTGGCTAAAGCAGGTGCCCTGGGTCTTATCGGCGCCGGCTCCATGACCCCGGATCTGCTCCGCGAGCACATCCGCAAGATCAAAAAGGAAGGCATCGAGGGGGTCTGGGGAGTGAATCTCCCGATATTTTTTCAGTATGCCGAAGAGATGGCCCAGATCGTCCTGGAAGAAAAAGTCCGGGTGGTCTTCACCTCCGGCGGCAGCCCCCGTAAATACATCTCCCGCTTCAAAGAACGTGGGATCAAGGTGGCGCATGTAACGGCGACCCCGGAACTGGCCGTCAAGTGTGAAGAGGCCGGTGTAGATGCCGTGGTGGTGGAGGGATTTGAGGCCGGAGGCCATAACGGTCGGGATGAATTGACCACCATGGTCCTTGTACCCCAGAGCGTCGATGCAGTGAAGATTCCCGTGATTGCCGCCGGGGGTATATTCGATGGCCGGGGGATGGCCGCCGCGCTCGCCATGGGGGCGTCGGGGGTCCAGATTGGCACCCGCTTTGCTGCGACCCGCGAGTCCAGCGCCCATGAAAATTTCAAGCGCATGATGCTGGAGGCCTCGCCTACCGATACCTTTCTCATTCTCCGTAAATTGATTCCGGCCCGGGTAATTAAAAACGCCTGGTATGAGAGGGTTGTGGAAGCGGAAAAGAGGGGGGCTGGAGAGGAGGAACTGCTCCGGATCATCGGGGAAAAACGAACGAAAATGGGCATGTTCGATGGAGACCTGGTGGAAGGAGAACTTCAGATCGGTCAGGCCGCCGGGGCGATCAGAGATCTTCCCGCCGCCGGCGAAGTCGTGAATGCTATTGCCCGGGATTGTGAACAGATCATGGCCGAAATGCCGGGAAGACTGCTTCGTAATCAATGAGAAGCCAGTTTTAATGAGAAGCGGCGCATTGGTGTGGCCGGTGCGTCCGGTGGGATGAACGGGGAGCCAATAGCTATGGACTTCCTGGTACGAGGTGGACAAGAAGGTGCGTAAAGTAGGGATCGTTGCCAATACGGCGAAGGATAAGGCCGGAGAAGTCACGCAAAAATTGAGAGACTGGTGCCTCGAGCACGGAATCGAGGTCTATCTGGACAAGGGCATCTCCGCGTCCATCGGCGACGGTCCCGGATATGACCGGCGGCAACTCGCTGTCCGGGCGGATATCATCGCCGTCTTCGGCGGCGACGGCACCATGTTGAGGACAGCCAGGGCGGTGCGGGAATTTTCCGTACCCATTGTGGGGATCAATCTGGGCGGCTTCGGTTATCTGACGGAAGTCAATCTCAACGAAATGATTGATGCCTTCGAAATCTTCCGCTGCCAGGGATTTCGTACGGAAAAAAGGATGATGCTCGATATCACCATAGAAAGCGGCGGCGAAGTGGTCAAGAAACGTACGGTCCTCAACGATGTAGTGATCAATCGGGGTAATCTGTCCCGGATCGTGGAAATGGAAACGGCGGTGGACGGCTGTTATCTGAACACCTTCAAGGCAGACGGATTAATCGTCTCCACCCCCACGGGATCCACGGCCTATTCCCTTTCCGCCGGGGGACCCATCGTATTTCCTCAGCATGATTCCATAATTATCAATCCCATCTGCCCCCACACCTTGACGAACCGACCGGTCATTCTTCCCGGAGACGTCAACATCCGGGTGGCGCTCTGGTCCAAAGAGCAGGGGGCTACGGTAACGCTGGACGGTCAGATCTTTCATACCCTGAAATCGGGAGATGTCATGACAGTCCGTAAATCCGAGTATGTAACGCTTCTTGTCGTCTCACCCCATCGCGATTATATGGAAATCCTTCGCTCCAAGCTCGGTTGGCGCGGGTTGACGGCTGGGATACAGCGCCCAGGATGAAAAGACGCTGATCTTTAGAAACGAGGGCTGCTTAACGAGGAAGATGTTAGCCGAACTGAGCATCAGAAATTTCGCCATTATCGAGGCTCTGGACATAACGTTCAGCAACGGCATGAATATCCTTACTGGAGAAACGGGGGCCGGTAAATCCATCATCATGGGAGCGGTGAGTCTCCTACTGGGAGACCGGGCTTCCGTGGATATGATCCGTTCCACCGCCGATACGGCAACGGTGGAAGCCCGCTTCCTGGTTTCGGATCAGCACGGAATCCGGGCCCGGTTGGCGGGCTGGGGACTGGAGGCTGGAGACGAAATGGTGGTGCGGCGGGTTATCTCCCGGGGGGGGAAAAACCGGGTTTACATCAACGGAAATCTTGCCAGTCTGGCCATGCTCGCCGAACTGGGGGAGTCGCTTCTCAATATCTGCGGCCAACATGAGCACCAACTCCTGCTCAAGGAGGACCATCATCTCGATATCCTCGATGCCTTCGGCGGTCTCCAGGGATTGAGGGGTGACTATGAAGTCATCTATAACCGATATCAGGTTCTGAAAGAGCGGCGGCGAACCTTGGAGATCCGGCAGCGACAACGGGAAGAGCGGGAAGAGTTCCTCCGTTTTCAGCATGCTGAGATCGAAGCCGCGGCCCTCGAGACCGGAGAGGATGGCCGTCTGGCGGAAGAGAAGCAGATCCTCACCAATATCCGGAAACTTACGGATCATGCGGTGACGGCGCACGAAATTCTCTACGGCCGGGAACATTCCCTACTAAAAGAACTAAGAATCGTCAGAAATGCTGTCGGGGAGATCAAAAAGATCGATCCGCGCCTTACGGTCACGGAAGCGCAACTGGACGACATTTACTATCATTTGGAGGATGCGGCCTATACACTTCGGAATTATGCCCAGGGCCTGGCCGGTGATGACCAGCGGTTGGAACAGATCGAAACACGGATCGAACTGATCAACAAACTGAAGAGAAAGCACGGGGCTACCCTGGCGGCGGTGTTGGAAAAGAAAGACGCTTTGGAGCGGGAACTGGACGGGATCGCTTCCCTGGGCAGGGAACTCGAGGAGACAGATTCATCCCTCCAGACCGTCCGAAGGGAGCTGGAAGCTAAGGCCGGCGAGTTGTCGGCGGCCCGGCGGGTAGCCGCCGGGCTATTGCAGAAGGACATCGAACGTGAGATCCATGCCCTGAGGATGGAGGCGGCGGTGTTCTCGGTGGTCTTCCAGGATAACGGCAATGGGGAGGATACCTACACCCCCCGGGGGACCGACCGCCTCGAGTTCTATCTTTCGGCAAATCCCGGGGAAGTACCCAAACCCCTTTCCCGGGTAGCCTCGGGAGGCGAACTGTCGCGGTTGGTCCTCGCCATGAAAAATGTCCTGGCCCGTGTGGCTTCCGTGGGGACGATGGTCTTTGACGAGGTGGACAGCGGTATCGGCGGAGCCACGGCGGAAATCGTCGGGAAAAAGATCCGGGCGGTGGCAGAGCGTCACCAGGTGCTTTGCATCACCCATTTGCCCCAGATTGCCTGTTACGGAGACCGGCACTACCTGGTAACCAAGAATGTGGGCGAGAATCGGACGGAGACCCAGGTCTGGGAACTGGGTGAAGAGGCACGGGTCGAGGAGATCGCCCGCATGCTCAGCGGTCTGGACATAACCGTGACGACGAAAAAACATGCCCGGGAAATGCTGGCCAGGGCCGGAAGGAGAGAGTGATGTTGAGGAAAGCGCGGATCGGCGATGTCAAGACTATTCACAAGATGATCAATGTCTCGGCAAGCAAGGAGGAGATCCTGCCCCGGTCTCTGATGGACATTTACGGCAGCCTTAGGGACTTCTTTGTCTATTATGATGATGAGGAAGGGCTCATCACCGGTATCTGCGCCATGAGCATCATCTGGGAAAACCTGGCCGAGGTGCGCTCCCTGTACGTGGATGAGGCGTTCCGACGGCGGGGCATCGGCAGAATTCTGGTGGAGGCCTGCATATCCGAGGCCATCACCTTGGAACTATTCCGCATCTTCACCCTCACTTATAAAAGGGAATTCTTTCAACGGGTCGGTTTTCACGCCGTGAACCGCTCCTCTCTGTCGGAGAAAATCTGGACGGACTGTTTCCGTTGTCCAAAATATCCCGACTACTGCGATGAAGTGGCGATGATCATCGAATTATGAAGCGCTTACCCCATACCTGTTTCCGCCTACTGTTGCTCCTCCTGCCGACGCTGCTGTTCATCGCTTCCTGTAGACCGGTTTCCGACCTGTCCCGGGATGATTCGCCCCGCATTCCCCCTTCTATTCAGGTTCAGGAAGGGACAGTGCCGTTCGATGATCTCGATCTCCCCTCCCTGGAAAAGGCCATCGCGGTGAGCATCCAATACTACCGGAGCCGGGGCGCCGAGGAAACGCACTGCCTCCGGGACCGCTGCTACTCGGCGGTAGAGATGATCTCCGGTTTGGAGAGTTTTCTAAAGATCATGAAAAGCGATTTGTCGGCGGTGGCAAAGGAAAGGGTCATTCGGGGGGAATTCGAAATCGTCGCGGCTGACGAAGATACCGTATTTACAGGCTATTACGAACCAATTCTCAACGGCAGCCTCACAAGGACGGAGCGTTGCCGTTATCCCCTCTATCGAATCCCGGAAGAAACCGTGGTAATACGCCTCGACCGCTTCGAGGGGACATGGGGCCAGGGCCGATTGATCGGGAGATTGGACAAGGGCGAAGTGCTTCCCCATTTCAGCCGCCGGCAGATCGATTCCCAAGGCGTCCTGGCGGGACGGGGTCTGGAAATTGCCTGGGTTGATGATCCGGTGGATTTGTTTTCGCTTCATATCCAGGGCTCCGGGAAGATCCGTCTGGCGGATGGCCGCCAGATAGCGGTGAATTATGCCCAGTCCAACGGCCGGCCGTTTCGGGGCCTGACGGGGATGATGGCATCCCGGGGCCTTTTGGCGGAGGGGGAAAGGTCTTATGAACAGATGAAACGGGTCCTCCGCGAACGCCCCGAGGAACGGCAGGAACTTATGAACTACAATCAACGCTATATCTTTTTTCGCATCGTTCCGGAAGGCCCTCTGGGGGCCCTGGGGCTCACCCTAGTTCCGGAAAGGTCCATTGCCACGGACCTCGATCTATATCCCAAGGGGGCCCTGGCTATGATCGAGACCCGCAAACCGGTATTTGCCGATGACGGCAGGATCCTGTCCTGGCAGCCCTTTACCCGCTTGGTCCTGAATCACGATACCGGGGCGGCCATCAAGGGTCCGGGGCGGGTGGACCTCTTTTGCGGCACCGGACCGGTGGCGGAAAGAACCGCCGGGGCAATGAAGGAAAAGGGGAGGATGTTTTTCATCCTGAAACGCAGCGATCAATAGCGGTAATATTCCCGCCGAGTTTGACAGTCCGGGGCCTTTCTGTTATACGGCCACCTCTGACGGTGGTGAGAAGCATAGAAACAACGCCGCCGCGATGCCATTGCTTTCCCAGGCGTATGGGCATCACGGATGGCGGATTAGCGGAGGTTAAGTGACGAAAAAGAGAATTTTGAGCGGCATGAGGTCCACGGGCAAACTGCACCTGGGAAATTATCACGGCGCCCTCAAGAACTGGGTGGAGCTGCAGAACGACGGAGCTTATGAGTGTTTCTATTTCGTTGCCGACTGGCATGCCCTGACGAGCGATTATGCCGATACGAGCGAAATAGCCGAGAATATAATGGATATGGTCATCGACTGGCTGAGCGCCGGTCTCGACCCGGACCGGAGCACACTCTTTGTCCAGTCCCAGATCAAGGAGCATGCGGAGCTGTGGCTCCTCCTGTCCATGATCACACCGCTGCCCTGGCTGGAGCGAAACCCCACCTACAAGGAGATGAAGGAGGAACTGAGCAGCAAGGATCTTTCCACCTTCGGCTTTCTTGGCTATCCGGTTCTCCAGGCGGCGGATATCATCATGTACAAAGCCTACGGCGTCCCCGTGGGGGTTGACCAACTGCCCCACATCGAGCTGACCCGGGAGATCGCCCGGCGGTTCAATTTTCTGTACCGGGAGGTCTTTCCGATTCCGGAGCCGCTCTTGACCCAGGTTCCCAAGCTTCTGGGGATCGACGGTCGGAAGATGAGCAAGTCCTATGAAAACTCGATTTATATGAGCGATACGGGCGAGGCGCTGCAAAATAAGATCGCCTCAATGTTCACCGATCCCCAGCGTCAGCGCCGCCGCGATCCCGGTCGGCCCGAGTTGTGCAACGTCTTCACCTTTCATCAGCTCTACACGGATTGGGAAAAGACCCGGGAGATCGAGACGGAATGCCGGCAGGCTGGCATCGGCTGCACGGACTGCAAGAAAATCCTCGGGAAAAACATCGGTGCGGTTATGCTCCCCTTGCACGAGCGCCAGGCATACTATCGGGATCACCTCCAGGAGGTCCGGGATATTGTCGCCGCCGGAGATCTCCGTGCCCGGTCGGTGGCGGAGCGGACGCTGGAAGAGGTCCGGGCGGCAATGAAGATCAGCTATGGATTATGAGGTCAAGCTCGATATCTTCGAGGGTCCCCTGGACCTTCTCCTCCATCTGATCAAGAAAAACGAGCTTGATATATACGACATACCCATCGCTCTGATTACTCGGCAGTACCTCGAGTACATTGAGGCGCTGAAAGCGCTGAATTTAGATCTAGCCGGTGAATACCTGGTCCTGGCGGCGACACTGGTTCATATCAAGTCAAAAATGCTCCTTCCGGAAACGACGCAGGAGGGGGAGGAAGAGCTCGATCCGCGCCGGGAACTGGTGGAGCAACTTCTGGAATACCAGTCCTTCAAGAACGCCTCCCAGTCCCTCCAGGCCCGGGAATTGCTGGACAGGGATGTATTCGCCCGAGGGAGTGCGGCCGTGACCGAAGCGCTGCCGCAGGTGGAGCCGCCATGGGTGGAAATCGGTCTGTTCGAACTAGTGGATGCCTTTCGCCAGGTACTTGGCAAGCTTTCCTCACCGGAACGGATGGAAATAGACCTGGACCGCACTTCCCTAGCGGACCGGATCAACACGATTATGGAGCGATTGCAGTGCCATCGGTCCCTCACCTTCGCGGAATTACTTGAGGAACGAACGGATCGGCACCTGATCATTCATACCTTTATCGCTTTGCTCGAACTTGTCCGGCAGCGGCTGATCCGAATCTTTCAGGCGGAACCGTTCGGAGTAATCCGCGTGTTTCCGGCTGTTGAAGAAGAACATGAATGAAAACAAGGCGATTATTGAAGGATTGATTTTTGCCGCCGAGTCGCCGTTGACCATCGAGCGGATCATTGAGATCCTTCAGGAAAGGGAAATCAACCGGCAGGAGGTGGCGGCGCATTTGCGGGAACTGACGGCAGCACATGAAGAGCGGCGGGGAGGTTTCTTGCTCCGGGAGATTGCGGGTGGATACCAGTTCCGGACTCGGCCGGATCTGGCGGTTTGGATAGCGAAGATGAAGGCCGGCCGGCCCGCGGCGCTCACGGCCGCTGCCCTGGAAACCCTAGCGGTCGTCGCCTACCGCCAGCCGGTAGTGAAGGCCGAGGTGGACAGATTGCGGGGTGTCGATGCGGGCCGACCGTTAAGGACCCTGCTGGAAAGAAGGCTGATCAGGATCCTAGGGAGGAAAGATGTGCCGGGAAAACCCATGATCTACGGCACCACCAAAAAGTTTCTGGAGGTTTTTGGTCTGAAGGACCTTTCGGAACTGCCCACCCTGGGAGAGCTGAAGGATTTGACTGAATAAAAGGTTGAGAGAAATTTCCGGATTTATCGGTTCTCCGGAATAAACCGCGGCTACAAGGCAATTAAGATATGGTCAAGGATGCTGAGGATTCCGCAACGCCCTCCCTGACGGGGGAGCGGCTGCAAAAAATTCTGGCCGGGGCGGGGATCTCCTCCCGCCGAGCTGCTGAAGCGATGATCCGCCAGGGTCGCGTGACGGTCAATGACCAGACGGTAAGCGAAATGGGCTTCCGGGTACGTCGGGATGACGCGATTCGTGTGGACGGAAAGCTGATCGGACCGCGGCCGGAACATGTTTATCTCATGTTGTACAAACCCCGGGGATATGTAACCACCCTTAATGATCCCCAGGGAAGACCGATCGTTACCGACCTGATTCCCGAACAAACCGGGAGGGTCTTTCCCGTGGGAAGGCTCGATTACGATTCCGAGGGACTCCTGTTGCTCACCAATGACGGAGACTGGGCTTATCGGCTGCAGCATCCCCGTTTTCGCCTGGAGAAGACCTACCACATCAAGATCAAAGGAAATATTTCCAGGGCCGCGATGCGCCGACTGGAAAAGGGACTGCAACTTGACGACGGTCCTTTTCACCCGTTGCGTTTCGAGTTGGGAAAGGTGAACGACAGGAGTTGCTGGATAGACATCACCATCAGCGAGGGGCGCAACCGCATTCTGAGACGGGCCTTTGAGCAATTGGAACTGCCCGTGGTCCGACTCATCCGTACAGCGGTGGGTCCGCTGAACCTGGCGGAACTAACGGAAGGGCAGAGCAGGTTTCTTGACCCTCGGGAGGCGGCCGCGTGTCTGATTCCTCAAGTTCGGAGAAGTATTAAAAAATATTCAAAAATTACTTGACATTCAAAACAAAATAAATAATAGTCGCCCAAAAACAAGCCATATTATCATGTTGTTAGAAATGACGAGCATTACAGGCGATTCTCAGGGAGGAGTATATGAACAAATCCGGGTTGATTGAAGCATTGAGCAGAAAAGAGAATATCACCGAGAAAAAGGCGGTTGAAGTGGTTAATCTGATCTTCAAGGGGTTTACCGAAGAATTGAAGAAGGGGGGAAGGATAGAAATTCGGGGTCTGGGAAGTTTCGTGGTACGCGATTACGAGGCCTATACCGGCCGGAACCCCAAGACCGGCAAGAATATCAAGGTATCTCCCAAGAAGCTGCCATTTTTCAAAGTCGGTAAGGAATTGAAAGAAAAGGTAGATAATTAACGTCAACCGGGACCGGTAACAGGTCCTACCCACTGTTTTTAACATGGAGGGATCATCCCGAAGCGGCCTTCAACATGCCGTTTTTCAGGACGATCCCTTTTTGTATTGGTTGGTTGCCATTTTTACATGATCCATTCCACCCTCTTTGTTCTGACCCTGCTTACGACCCTCATTGCCGGGGCCATCCAGCAGGGGATCAACCTCTTGGAAACCCCCGGCGGCATCTGGCACGGAATTCCTTTCTCATTTACGCTGCTGGTCATTCTAGCCGCTCACGAATTCGGCCATTATTTTATGGCCCGGCATCACCAAGTAGACGTGACACTGCCTTATTTCATTCCGGCCCCGTCGTTCATCGGCACCTTCGGGGCCTTTATCAAGATGAGGTCCCCCCTCCTCGACCGGCGCATGCTCCTCGATATCGGCGCCGCCGGACCCGTGGCCGGTCTGGCGGTGGCCCTGCCGGTGATTGTGGTGGGATTTGCCCTCTCGGAGGTTCGTCCGGTGCCGGCGGAAGCCGGCATGAGTTTGGGCAGTTCCCTCCTCTTCTCCCTCCTTGGCTGGATCGTCCACGGCAGCCAGCCCCGGGACATGGACATAGTCCTCCATCCCGTCGCATTTTCCGGCTGGATCGGACTACTGGTCACCTGCCTCAATCTCCTGCCCGTCGGCCAGCTCGATGGTGGTCATGTGGCGTATGCCGTCCTGGGTCGGCGGCAGCGGTTTCTGGCGCGGATGATCTTCGTGATGTTGATCATCCTGGGGATAACAAGCTGGTCAGGATGGCTAATCTGGGCGGCAATCCTCTATATAATGGGTCTGGATCATCCCCCGGTGATCTATGAGTGGGTGCCCCTGGACCGTCGGCGGCGGGTTATCGGCTGGGCATCCATGGTGATTTTCTTCCTTACCTTCACCCCCGCTCCCTTTTAGGCCATCAGGCCTTCTTCCCGAAAGCTGAAGAAGCGGTTTTCCCCGATGATGAGGTGGTCATGGACAAGGATATCGAGGGTCCGGGCGGTTTCCTGGAGGGTCCGGGTGAGACGTATGTCCGCGTCGGAGGGTCGGACATGGCCGGAAGGATGGTTGTGGACCAGAATGATCGCCGATGCCTTCCACTGGAGGGCCCTTTCCAGGACCTTGCGGGGATATACGACAGCCTGGTTGACGATGCCCTCCTGAACGGTTTCCACGGCGATGATGCGGTTTTGCGCATCGAGATAGCATACTCGGAACTCCTCGTCTTTCAGCGCTCCCATGGCGGTTTTGCAGAAGTCGATGAGTTCGGCGGTGCAGGAGATCTGGGGCCGTTCCTGGGCCTTTTGGAGAAGATAAGCAGCGCTGATTTCCTTGACGAGTTTGACCAGGACGGCGGTGTGGGCGGTGATCCCCCGCACCTCCCGAAGCTCGTCAATGCCGGCGTCCAGGATCCCCTTCAAGCCGCCGAAGCGTTTGAGGAGTTCTTTGGCCGGTTCCTTGACGTCCTTCCGGGGGATCCCGTAGGTGAGGAGGAGTTCCATGATTTCATAATCATGAAACCCCTCCAGACCGCAGGTCAGGTATTTTTCCTTAAGACGCTGCCGGTGTCCCAGATAATGGGGCGCGGACTCTTCATCCCTCATCGATCCAAATTTGCGTTCACGAAATCCCAGTTGATAAGTTTGTCGATGAAGGTTGCCAGGTAGTCTGGCCGCCGGTTCTGGTAATCCAGGTAGTAGGCGTGCTCCCAGACATCGATGGTGAGCAGGGGCTTCATTCCTTTGGTCAGGGGATTGTCGGCATTGCCGGTCTTGACAATCTTCAGCGTCCCCCCTTCGAGGACAAGCCATGCCCATCCACTGCCGAACTGGGTTACGCCGGCGTTTTTAAACTCCTCCACGAACTTGTCGTAGCCTCCCCAGGTGGCGGCAATCTTGCCGGCTATAGTCCCGGTCGGTGATCCGCCGCCGTTGGGCTTGATCCCCCGCCAGTAGAAGGCATGGTTCCAGGCCTGGGCGACGTTGTTGAAGATGGCGGTCTGGGCCGGATCACCGGCGGTTTTTTTGATGATCTCTTCCGGGGTGGCATTTTCCAGCGTCGTACCGGCGAGGAGTTTGTTGGCATTGTCCACGTAGGCCCGATGATGCTTGCCGTGATGGAACTCCAGGGTGGCGGCGCCGATGTAGGGTGTCAAGGCGTCCTTTCCGTAGGGAAGGTCGGGTAAATTGATGGCCATAGAGGTTCTCCTTTCTTTTATAGGTTTAATATTACGAAGCAAGAACGGACAATCAAGGTGATGATTGACGGGGGATATCATCCCCCCTGATCTCGGTCCGACCGGCGAAAACTCCCCTCCGTCTACTTTTTCTGTTCCCGGCGCAGGGTGACGAACATCGCCCCGTCCCCTCTCTTAACCAGGAACATGACCGTTTCCTCTTTTTCGCTCCGGGCGAGTTCGCCGGTGTAATCCTGCAAGGATTGGATCCGCACCCGGTTGATCTGCAGGATGACGTCATTTACCTTCAGTCCCGCATCATCGGCTGGAGAATCCTGATCAATGCGGGTGATCACCACGCCGCCCTTGTCCGTCAGTTTCATGATCCGGGCCATCTCCGGCGTGACTTCTTGCACCGTGAGGCCCAACCGTCCATTGATCTTTTTGCCGGAGGCGATTTCCCGTGAATCCTTTCTTTCCGCAACCACGAGGGACTTCCGCAGCTCCTGACCGTTGCGGAAAATCAAGACTTCCACCTTCTTGCCCACCGGCAGGGAGGCGACGACCCTCAACAGTTCCTGGGTATTTTCGATTTTCCGGCCGTCGATGGCCTTGATGATGTCACCGGTTTTGATCCCAGCCTTGTCGGCGGGATCGCCTGGAAATACTTGGCCGACGATAGCCCCCCGACGGTCCTGGAGCTTCAGATTGTCCGCCATGTCCGTGGTGATGTCCTGAATGGACAGACCCAGCCAGCCCCGGGTGACGTGACCCTTTTTCTTGAGATCTTTGAGGATGTCTTTGGCAAGATTGACGGGAACGGCAAAGCCGATTCCCTGTCCCTGGGCGACGATGGCGGTATTGATGCCCACGACCTCGCCGTCTAGATTGAAGAGCGGTCCGCCACTGTTGCCCGGATTGATCGAGGCGTCGGTCTGGATGAAATTGTCGTAGGGCCCAGCACCGATGACCCGTCCCTTGGCGCTGACAATGCCGACGGTAACCGTATGATCGAGGCCGAAAGGATTGCCGATGGCAAATACCCAATCGCCAACCCGGAGTTTGTCCGAATCACCTAACTGGACGCAGGGCAGCTTCTCGTCCGCCTTGATCTTGATCAGGGCGAGATCGGTGTTGGGATCCTTGCCCTTGACCTCCGCATCATATTGCTTTCCGTTCGATAACTTTACCTTGATCTTGTCGGCTTTGGCGACGACGTGGTTGTTGGTGAAGATGTAACCGTCACTGGAGATGAGAAAACCGGAGCCCAGACTGTTTTGCTTGTATTCCCGCTCCGGCATGTCTCCGAAAAAGCGGCGGAAGAAATCATCCTGATCGAAAAAATGCCGCGGCATGTTTCCATAAAGTCCTCGGCCGGACTTGACGGTCTGGGTCGTGCTGATATTTACCACCGCCGGGCCCCATTTTTCCGCCAGATCGGCGAAGGAAAACGGCCGGCCGTAATCACCGGGGATTGTTTTTGCGGCCCAGGCATAACTGCCCGAAGTGCAAAACACGAATAAAAAAAAGAGTAAAAACAAAAAGGGTGGATGATATATCCCATCTCTATGGCCTATCCAATGTCTCATGTCCAATCTCCTTCACAACGAGCGGTTAAGACCGTCAGGGCTATTTTCGGTCTTTCTTTCGTGAGTTGTCGATGAATTCCACTATCTTTACCGACCAAAATTTGAAGGAGTCGTAAGCCGAACCCCACTTCGTGAAGCGGTCTTCGAATTCCGCCTTCCGTTGATCGACCGCCAGAATGATAATCTCGTTCGTCGCGCTGTCTAGGACCATTATTTCCATGCATGTCTGACCGCTGCCGGACCAGCCGCCGGTGGCTCCTTTCTTCACGAGGCTGACCCCCAGACCCACCGGGATTATGGACGTTACGGCGCTTACCCCGGGTTTGCTCGGCCGGATGTTGGTGATGGCGATACTGAGCCGCGCCACGTCCGGGCCGGGTTCAGCGACGATGGGGTATTTGTTTTTCAAGGCGGCGGCAATTTCCTTATTGAAGGCATCGCAGAGTTCCTTCATCTCCTGGGGATCTATACCCTTGTAATCGGCATTGTCGGCAAGAAAGAATACGACGCTGTCCACCATGAACTTTTGGTATTTGGTTGGATCCACCCCTGACTTTATCCAGCGTCGTTTGGCGCCGTCTTTGGGGCCGGGCTGCAATTGATCGTAGATGCTTGGATTGCCGAAAAATCCTGAAAAGGGGATGTCTTGAGCGGCTTCGGCAGACATGGAAAAGGTCAGGATAACCGCGGTGGTAATTATTACGCCTCGGAACAAATTCATATCTTCTCTCCTTACACTCTTGTTTATTAGCCATGGAATTGTATGTATCCGCTAGGCAGACTATATTTCAACCAGCGGATCTTTTCAACAACGAAATTAAAAAACTCTCCTTCCCATGTAGTTTTTTGTATGTTAGGAAAACTTACCCAGAGAGGGGTATCGGGATGAAAAAAGCGGTGATGAAGAGGGCCGCGGCCGATTTACCGCCGCCGTCGAAGCGAGTAGGTCTTGCCTTGGGGAGCGGCTCCGCGCGGGGCTGGTCACATATCGGGGTGATCAAGGGATTGCAGGAGGCGGGGATAAAGATCGAGCTGGTCTGCGGCACCTCCATGGGTGCCATGGTGGCCGGGGCTTTCGCCGCCGGCTTCATCGATGTCATGGACGAATGGGTCCGGGGTTTAACCTGGCCTGATATCCTTGGCTTCATGGATGTCCGGCTCCCCCGTTCCGGCCTCATCGAAGGCGACAAACTTACCCGTTATTTCCGGGAAAACATCTCCGATTCCCATATCGAAGACCTACCCATGCCCTATGCCGCAGTAACCACCGAGCTGAAGTCCGGACGGGAAGTATGGATCCGGGAAGGCTCACTAATGGACGCCATTCGGGCCAGCATGTCCATGCCGGGGATTCTGACCCCTTTTCCCGGGAAGGAGGGCTGGTTTGTTGACGGCGGTCTCGTCAATCCGGTGCCGGTATCCCTCTGCCGGACCATGGGCGCCGACATTGTCATAGCCGTCGATCTCAACAACGACATCATGGGCCGGAGTTTCAACCGCCGGGATCGAAATGGGGAACAACCGCTGGAGACGGAGGCGAACGGCCAGTATCTTCCCAACCGGCTCGCGGCTTTTTTCAACGGCAAACTCAAGACGGGACAACTCTCCATTTTCAAACATTACGCCCATAACCAGCCAAACCGCGGGCCGACCCTCTTCGAGGTCATTGCCACCTCGGTCTATATCATGCAGGACCAGATCACCCGGCATCGACTGGCGGCTGATCCCCCGGAAGTCCTGATCCGCCCCCGGCTGGCCCATATCGGTCTTCTGGAATTCAACCGGGCGGCGGAAGCTATCGAGGAAGGACGCAAGGCCGTGGCCTTGATGCTGCCCATTCTCCTCGATGTTTTGGGAACCCCATGAACAAACGCCCGGCGGTGGCCTTCGGTATTCTCTTTCTGACGCTGGTGATCGATTCCGCGGGATGCCACCTCAGCGAAGGTTTCGATTATTTCAAGTCATTATATCTGACTATCGTGACCATCTCCACGGTTGGTTATGGAGATGTATATGCCCGGAGCACTGGCGGGATGATTTTTGCCCTGGTCTTGATTATCGCCGGAGTGGGAACGATGTTCTATACCGTAAGTCTCTTTGCCGAGACCCTCGTGGAGAACCGCTTGCAGGATATCATGGGCCGGGAAAAAATGAAAAGGATGATCATAACTATGAAGAAACATAACATAATATGCGGATGCGGCCGTATAGGATTCTTGATTTGCCGGGAGTTGGCCGCGGGAAAGGTCCCCTTTGTGGTTATCGAACAGGATCCCGCCGCAACTTATGTGATCGAAAAAGGTGAAAATTTGATCGCCTTGGGGAAAGACGCCAACGTGATGAATTTTACCAAGTTCTGTACGGCAAAGGAGGTGACACTATGACCGCCGCCGGGGCAGTGGAGAGGATCGCGGCCCGGATCGAGGCCGCCCGGGGAGAGACGGCGCCGGACCTGGTCCTGAAAAACGGATTGGTGGCCGATATGTTTACCGGTGAATTTGTCCGCACGGATGTGGCCCTCTTCGACGGTGTAATAGTCGGTCTGGGTACATATGACGGACCCCGGTGCCTGGATGCCAAGGATTATTATGTGATGCCGGGATTCATCGACGGTCATTTCCATCTCGAAAGTTCCATGCTTTCCCCCCGGGAATTGGCCAGGGCAGTCCTGCCCCACGGAACAACGGCCATCATTGTCGACCCTCACGAAATCACAAACGTCCTGGGCCTTCGGGGTCTTAGTTACATCCTTCAGGATAGTGAGGGATTGCCCGTTGATTTCTATCTTATGGCGCCCTCATGCGTGCCGGCGACACACCTGGAAACATCCGGAGCGAACCTGGCGGCGGAAGATCTGGCTGCCTTACGAGCGGAAAGAAGGATTCTCGGGCTGGCGGAGATGATGAACTTTCCGGGGGTCATTTATAAGGATCCCGCTGTCCTGGCCAAACTGGCCGCCTTCCACGGTGCCATTGTGGATGGTCATGCCCCGCTCTTGTCGGGGAAAGATCTCAACGCCTATGTCGGTGCCGGAATCCGCTCCGATCACGAGTGCACGCAATTGGCGGAGGCCCGGGAAAAGCTCCGCCTGGGGATGCAGATCATGATCCGGGAGGGAACCCAGGCCAAGAACCTCGCCGCGCTCGTGCCGCTGGTCAACGCCGCTACGCTCCGGCAGTGTTGCCTGGTGACCGACGATCTCCATCCCCATGACATCCTTCGTCACGGCCATCTGGACGTGGTCATGAGTCTGGCGATCGAGATGGGATTGCCGCCTCTCTGGGCCGTCGCCATGGTCACCCTCAATACCGCCCGGTATTTTTCCCTTCCGGACCGTGGCGCCGTAGCCCCGGGTTATCGGGCCGATCTGGCGCTGCTTTCCTCCCTGGACCCCGTGCGGGTGTCCCACGTCTTCAAGGATGGCCGGCATGCGGTAGATAAAGGAGAACTGGCCATCGACATTCCCACCGCCGGTTTGCCAGCTGGTGTATCCTCCATGAAGGTCAAACCATACGATGTAACGGCTTTCGAGCTCTCGGCGCTGGGGAAGCACGCCCTGGTGATCGATCTGATCCCAGACCAGATCTTGACGGGAAAGGCGGTACTTCCCGTGAGGGTCCAAAACGGACTGGTCGTTCAGGACCCGCGGCGGGACATTTTGAAGCTTGCCGTTATAGAACGGCACCGCGGCACCGGTAACATCGCTGTGGCGCTCGTCCGGGGTTTTTCCCTCCGAGAGGGGGCCCTGGCCACATCCGTGGCCCACGATTCCCATAATATCATTTGTGTGGGCTGTACCGACGCCGACATGGCAAACGCGGTCCGGGCGGTGGAAGAGATGAAGGGAGGGATGGCCATTGCCTGTGACGGGCGAATCGTTGCCCGGCTGCCGTTGCCCATTGGCGGCTTGATGTCGGACCGGCCGCTGGCGGAGACGGCCGGCCTCTGGGAGGATATTCGCTACCAGGCACAGCAGTTGGGATGCCGGCTTAGCGAACCGTTCATGCACCTGTCTTTCCTTGCCCTCCCCGTTATTCCCGAACTGAAGTTGACGGATCGAGGACTGGTGGATGTGGATAAATTCGCTTTTGTGCCGCTTTTCGTGGACTGAGACGGGAGCCCAACGCCATTTCGACGCGGCCGCGCGCGGGTAACAGGCGGTGATGAAGAAAAGGATGCCCCGGTCGCTATTTTCTCCGTAGTTCCACCGCCCAGGAAGATATCTTTCTCTCGCCCAGGAAGAGACATCCCCGATTCCAGTATAGATCGTCGTCAATCATTTTCAGGTATTCCATGCCCTGAAACGAGTCGTCTTTCGAAGCGAATGAAGATAGAATGGAATCGTCGACCAAGATAAACCTTCCCGTCAGCTTTCCCAGCGCGGGATTTTCCGAAGACCAACTTGTCCACTCCTGTTTCCTGTCCATTGGGAGGATATCGTAACGATTCCGGAATTCCACGGCGGGATTGTCCTCCAGGATCATACGGGATTCGTTGGTCCATAAAACGTCCGCATGGATGATCCGGCTTTCTCCCTTCACCGCATGGTAGCGACCGTGGTCATCGATGTAAACCCCGCCGGCGATCCAGATATTTTCATCAAAAAGGAAGGTATGATATATCATTGTCCCTCACTCCGGCGCCTGGTGCGTTGGTTTCCCTGACGACACCGAGCCATATCTCCTCCTCAGGTGCGAACGGTAGTCACGGCGGTGGTGAGTGAGGACCCGATCTAGATAGGTGATGTTGTTTTCGATGGCTTGTATATAGAGGTCCTCGTCGATGCCCCAGCGCTTCCGAAAATGATGGCGGGAAAACCGGTAGACATCACCCAGCTCCTCGGTAAAACGGCGCCGGGTCATCTCGTAGAACCCCCGGGTCTTTTCCAATAGATCCAACCGGCTCTTAAAGGTCCTGATGCCGCCCTCCACGAACTCGTTGTACAGATCGAGGAGCCTCTCCAGGTAATAGCGCTCGGCCATCTGGCCCAAAAGATCCGCCGTGCCGAGTATTTTCCCGAGCAAGGCCACCGTTTTGCTGCTGAAACGTATTTCCGTAATCTTGGTGTTGAGTCCGGTACAATGGAGGATATCCTGAAACGCGGGAAGATCTTCCTTGAAAAGCGGATCGTTGCGGTAATATTCCTTCAGGAAGGCGATGCTTCTGTCCACATGGATCATGGTATATTTCGCCCCCGTTCCCTCGGTGTCGTCCTCGCTCTGGATGTAGCCGGTATCATGCATGAGCGCGCTGATGAGTCCCATATTTACATCTTTCTCGGTGAAGGAATGTCCGGTTTCGACGGCCCCATGCATGAGTCGGGCCACGGCGAGGGTGACCGATGTGGTGTGGGTCAGGTCGTGGAACTTCAGGTTGGATCGACGGAAACGAGGATACCTGCCTTGGAAGAGCAGGACGATATCCTCCCGGACGCGCGTAAAGACGGTGAAGTCAAACCGGGGAAAGATCAACGATACCGTAATCATGATTTCTTCAAAAACGGCTCGGTGGTCCTCGGTATTCAGGAGATTGGCCAACTGTTTGTTACGATCGTTCATCGGCGTTTTCCAGCAGCATTTTCATCTCCCCGCACCGGCCTGTCCTCCGGATTGGGCGGAAAATATCTGATTATACGGCTTTGATCGTTGTGGATTAATAATTATAGATGCCTAACCTATTTGATAATGAGATTGCAAGAAGAATTCTATGATTGATAGACATTATTTTAAAATTAATGCAAATATTATATTAACTTCTTAATCATAATATGAATTAAAATTGAATCCTCATACCGCCGGTCAGACGGAGATTGCCGGGGAATGGTAAGTAGAAGGGTGATCTCTTATTTCCGGCGCTCAGTGTAAAGGCGGTTTGATGCCTCGGTGATTGGAATTACCTTTTACCAGGACTACGCAGACGAGAGCGGCCAGGGGGAAGAGGGCCAGGTATTCATAGGTTGCTTCGAAGGCGTAACTCGCCGCCCGGACCAGGAGGATCTGCTTGGCTTGGAAGAGCAGGCGATGCCAGGTGTCGGGATCGAATGCCACCGTCGTATTCCCGGCATAGATACTGAAGCGGGACAGCAGCTCGTCGAGGGCGGGGTTGCCCCAGGTGAGATTGGCGCTTAGGGCTTCGTAAAATGAGTCCTTTTTTATGGAGAGCAGCGATGTGGCGTAGGAAGTGCCGATAGAGCCGGCGACGAGTCGGGAGACGTTGACGAGGGTAGAGCCGTTGGCGACGTCCCGCTCCTCCAGGGTCCCCAGCGCCAGGAGGGTTATGGGGGCGAAGGCGCCACCAATGAAGAATCCCCAGCAGATGTAATCAAGATAGAGAAGCTCCCGGGGGGTGTCCATATCGCTGTGGAATCGCCAGGAGGCGACGGCGGCGCCTAAAAGACACATGGCGGCGACCTTCTTGGGGTTGATTCGATCCGACAGGATTCCGGAGAGGAGGGTGGCCACCCCGGCGAAGAGGGCGCCGGGCAGAAGAATGAGCCCCGATTGAAAGGTGGTGTAGCCGTGCACCTGCTGGAGATATATAGGCAGGAGAAAGAAAAACCCGTAAGCGGTGACGGAAAAGAGCATCATCGCCCAGATGCTCAGCCGGAAGGGCTGATGACCCATGATCCGTCGGGGGAAGAGGGGATTGCCGCTCAGGAGAAGCCAGGTTACTGTGGCGACGCCGGCGGCGATGAAGACGAGGACCAGGGTGAGGATGAAATCCGAATGGAGCCAGCCGTGCTCCTGACCCTTGCCCAGAAAGACGATGAGGGCCGACAGGGCCGTGGCGGACAAGACAAAGCCTACGAAATCGAAGCGGGGTGGTCGCTCCCGGGGGAGGACGTTCTCCATGAGCCACCAGATCAGGGCGACATCGATGATCCCCACCGGGATGTTGATGAAAAAGACCCACCGCCAGTTCAGGTATTCCGTGAGCAGTCCCCCCAGGGTAGGTCCCAGGGCCGGGGCAAAGGAGGCGGAAATGCCGTAAACGCCCATGGCCATCCCCCGCTCTTCGGGGGGGAATGTTTCGTAAAGGATCAACAGACCTACCGGCATCATGATCCCTTCGGCGATCCCCTGGAAGAACCGGGCGAAGAGCATCATCTCCAGGGTGTGGGCGAATCCGGCCAGGGCGGACATGGCCACGAAGAGAACGATTCCGAAGCAGTAGGTGTTCCGGTGGCCGGCCATGTCCGCGGTGCGACCGACGGCGGTCATGGCGATGGCGGCGCCGAGAAAATAGGTGATGACCACCCACTGAATACCGTAGATGTCCGTTTCCATGGCCGCCATCATCTTGGGCAGGACAATATCGACGATCGTCGTGTCCAGGAGGGCAATGAAGACGGCAACCGACACCAGAACGGCGATCAGCCATTTGTTCGTCCGCCCCGGATCTGAATTCCACATCGTAGCGATTCCTTAAAAAATATGAATTTTGATTTTAAGTGAAACCGGATCATTTAGCGATAAAGACCTCGCAGGATAGTCCCGGCAACAGGTCGGGACGGTTCTGAAGATCATCAATGGCGATTCGGACGGGGACCCGCTGCACAACCTTGGTGAACTCACCGGCGGAGACGTCCCGGGGAATCAACGCAAATTCCGCCGCGGAGGCCGGGGTCACGATGACGACCCGTCCGGTCAGGGTACGGTTGGGAAAATTGTCCACGATAAATTCTACCTTTTTGCCCGGGGTGATATAACGGACCTTGGTTTCTTCGAAGCGGGCCTCGATGTAACGGGTCTCGGGATTGTAGATGCCCAGGACGGGTCTCCCCGGAGTGGCGTAGTCTCCTTCCCGGACGAGGAGCCGGGCTACGATGCCTTCGATGGGGGCTTTGACCTCGCAGCGGGAGCGGTGCAGCCGGGCTAGCTTCCGGGCCTCCTCGGCTTTGTTGATGCCGTCTTCGACCTCCCGGGCGGCTGCCTGTGCCTTGGTGATCACAGCGCGGGAGGCCTCCGCCTCCGCCAGCCGGGAGGCGGCGAGACGGACCTGGGCCTCCGCGGCGCTGCAATCCGCCTCGGCGGACCGCCAGGCGGTATCCACCTCGTCGAAGCGGGCCTTGCCGATGGCTTCCTTGTCGTAGAGCTTTTTAAAACGCCGGTACTGGAGCTGCATATGGTCGAGGTTGGCTCGGGCCTTGAGCTGCTGTTTTTCCGCGACGGCCAGGGCGGCCCGGGCGGCCGCGATGGTGGCCGGCACGCTGAGCCGGGCCTGGTGCAGCTCCGCCTGGTAGCGCTCCTTTCGGGACCGCAGGGAGGCGAGATCCGCCTCGGAAAGTCCCACCTGGCGATCCATCTGTTCCGGATCGATATGGAGCAGGACCTGTCCAGCCCGGACGGTCTGCCCCTCCTTCACCGCAATGGACAGGATCTTGCCGGGGATCTCCGGGACGACGTTGGCCATGTCGGCCTTGATATAGGCGGCGTTGGTGGTGACATGGCCGATCCGCCAGTAGAGCCAACGTCCCCCGTAAAGCATGGCGGCGGCCAGGATCAGGATCATCACCCACCGGCCGGCCCGACGCCATTTACTGATCTTGGCCGCGGCATCACTCGGTTTTTCTATTTCAGTCATGGGTTTTCTCTCCGGTTAAATTTTACCGAATATGGTTTTCTCCCCAGGCCGTCATGATCCCGTGGAACAGGATGTCGAGGAGGTCATCAACCTCATGCTCCATATGGTCGGATGTATCTTCATAGATCAGGGGCAATTCGAGACGATTGAGGATCGTCTGGACATTTTTTGCCAAATGCCCCGTATCTATGGGACGGAAGATGCTGGTGCGCTGGCCTTCCTTGAGGATGGCGGCGATTATCGCCCGCTCCGAGGCCCGAAAAGAGGTCTCATGACCGGCATAGAGCTGTGCCACCTCCTCTCCTACATCACGGGGGACCATGAGCAACTCCCTAAGTTGCTGGAAGTGGGTGAGCTTAGCGAGAATCAACGCCCGCAATTTTGCCGGCGGTTCCTTTTCGGCGGCGACGGCGCTTTCCATGTCGGTCAGGACGGAATTCTCTTCCCGGAGGACCAAGGCATGGAAAATCTCTTCTTTTCCGCCGGAAAAATGATGATAGATGGCCGTTTTAGTGACCCCCAGGGGGTGGACGATATCGGCCAGGGTGGCCCGGCGGTAGCCGTGCCGGGCAAAAACGACCCGGGCGGCATCGAGGATGCGATTTTTGTCGAGATAGGCGGTCATGACTTCACCTGAACAATTTAATTATACATTCACACGTAAAATTATAGGCCATGGCGCGCACCTTGTCAAGGAGGAAAACTACCGTCTTCTTCCCCGGCGCCTGGATTGCGCTTGAGGAAGGAGGGAATAAAAACGCTGGAAAAGGGTAAATATTTCTTGCTTCCCCGTTGCTGCCGTGTTACTTAAACTCAGATAGATTTGGCGCCGCTATTTCCTGGCTATGTACAATCAATCCACATGTAAAGGGGGTGATTTCCAGTTATCGGAGAAATCGGGTGAACAAATATCATAATTATTTTTTTGCTTCACGGTTAAAGGAGGGAACCTTATGCCTGATGTTTTCAAGGATTATGTGAAGAAAAAATTCTCTCGGCCCGGACCTCTCAAGGGCGTCCGGGTCCTCGAGGTCTGTACGCTCCTCTTCGGTCCTTCCGGTCCGTCCTTCCTGGCGGAAATGGGAGCCGAGGTCATCAAGATCGAACTACCCCCCGTCGGAGACGTAACGCGATCTCTCAATCCCTTCGGCTGGTTCTACAAAGAACAGTCGCCCATGTTCATGCACATCAACCCCAACAAGTATTACATGGCCCTCGACCTTCATATCGATTTGGGACAGCAGATCTTCAAGGAACTGGCGGCCAAGGCAGACATCATTGAATTCAATCTCCGTCCCGGGGTAACCAGACGCTGGAATATCGGTTATGAGCAGATCAAGGAGGTAAATCCCGGCATCATTTATATCGAGAAAAACGGCTTCGGCCAGTGGGGCCTCTACGCCGAGCAGGACCGTCCCTCCAATGACGGGGCTTCGCAGGCCCTGTCCGGATACGCCTGGATGTCCAGCTTCCCCAAGCGCCCGCCCCTTAAGCAGGCCATCTGGATCTGTGATTATTACGGCGGCCTCATGGGCGAGGTAGCCATCCTGGCCGCCCTTCATCACCGACGGAAGACCGGTCGGGGACAGTTCATCGAGATGTCCCAGACGGAGAACATCATGCGGGTCATGAACTGGGTTTGGCCTTACCAGCAGTTGACCGGCAAGGGCGTGGAGGCGGCGGGCAACCGCGATCAATGCATCTGTCCCGCCGACACCTTCCTCTGTGCCGACGACCGTCTGGCCGCCCTGGCCGCCCCGGCGCCGGAGGAATTCCTTGGTCTGTGCCGGGCCATGGGCAGGGAGGAGTTGGCCTCCGATCCCCGTTTTCAGGAGCACAGCGTCCGGCTCCAGGATGAGAACACCCTGGAGATTCTGAAGATCATCGCCGCCTGGGCCCGCACCAAGACCGCCGACGAAATCGAGGCCCTGGGCAAAGAGTTCGGTTTTTCCGCCACCCGCCTCCATAACGCCAAGGACATGAACGAGGATCCCCACCGCCGCCAGCGGGGATTCGTAAAGGAGATCGACGATCCTCTCTACGGGTATTATGTAGAGCACGAATTTCCCGTCATGATGTCCAAGACTCCTCCCAAGATCAAATGGACGGTACGACCGGTAGGCTTCGACAATGAATTCATCATGGCGAAGATCCTGGGTAGGAATCAGGCGCAGATCGATGAACTTTATCTGCATGGCGTTCTGGGGAAATGGAAAGACATGCAGGGACGCCGTCCCCCGTCCGATTGGGACGGACAGGCTGGCGCCATCATCAGGAGGTGAGGGACATGACCGAACATAAAAGACCGAAATGGGCCGACTGGGCCGATCATATCCGCGCTCTTGACGACCCGGCAAAAAACTTTGAAAAACCCGAAGCGCTGGACGATTTGACCGTGATTGACCTGAGTTCCCGGAGCATGGCCGGGCCCTACTGCACTTCTTTGCTGGCGGAGCTTGGGGCGGAGACGATCCGCATCGAACCGCCGGGAGGAGATCTGGTCCGGAGCTATTCCCCCAACGGTGTCATGCACCGCGGGACGGGAATGGCATATCTTCAGGAAGGACGCAACAAATACCACGTCACCTTGAATCTGGAAACGGAGGCCGGGCGGGATATGCTCCGCTCCCTGGTCGGCCAGGCGGATATCCTCATCGAGACCTTTCCGGCGGGGAAGATGGATAACTGGGGTATCGGTTACGAGGAACTGGCGAAACTGAATCCCCGCCTGATCTATGCCTCCATAACCGGCTACGGACAGTTCGGTCCGGAAAGCGGTCGGAACCAGTATGATTACGACAATGTGGCCCAGGCCCGCTCGGGCGTCCAGTACGCAACCGGCGAGGTCCTTCCCGAGGGCAAGACCATCGCGGAGGTCCCCTATGCCACCTCCACCAAGGCCGGTCCGTGGATCGCCTGGGCGGTTTCCGGGACCTTCGGCGCCCTGGGGATACTGGCGGCGGTATATCACCGGGAAATGACCGGCGAAGGGCAGGCCATCGACATCAGCACTCCCGAGGCCTATGAGCGACTCAACGACTATATGCTCCACTGGTACGCCGACCAGGGGGTAATCAACGAACGCTTCGGCAACCTCGACACCTGCCTCTGGCTCTACGGCTTCTATCCCACCAAGGACGGCGGCGTATTTCTCGGGGGGCTGCGGCTGGAGATGTGGAAGGCCTTCGTGGATATTATCGGCAAGTACGACGAATGGGGCGCCGAACAGTGGACGACCCTGGCGCCGTTCATGAAGAAGGACTGGCAGTTGAAGTATCAGGCGATGATCAACCCGGAAACGGAGCAATACACGAGCCAGGAATTGACGATGAAGTCCATCGAATACGCCAAACGGGGACGCCTGGCGCCCATTACCCCGGTCGTGGCGGAAATCGTGCCGCCCTGGAATACCATGCACGACGAGGTCTGGCGGGACCGCGGTGTCTTCACCCCCGTGCAGGACCCCGTCTATGGCTCGATCATTTGCGCCCAGGCCCAGTGGAAGTCCACGGAAACGCCGCCGCGGACAAAGTGGGTCTGCCGCCCGGTCGGCTACGACAATGGTTACGTGTATTTGAAATATCTGGGCTACGGACCGGCAAAACTCCGAGAATTGACGGAACAGGGGATTATCTGACGGACCTTGATGCCGGCTGCGGACAATAAGGAAGATAATATTTGTAAAATTCGATTTATGGTGGCAATTGCCTCTAAAACGAACGTCAGGAGTCATCAGAATTGCCATTAGCAGCATGGGGAGGGGAGGCGATCCCCTCCCCATGTTTTTTGACTTCCTTGCCGGGGGAGGAACTCAACGACTTATTGCACCGGTGTTGATTTGAATGACTTATTACCAGGTAATCATTTTTCCGGTAACAGGAAACCAGCCATAATCCTCCCCGGCAAGGGGGGAAACGGCTGGTTGTTAACGCTCGGGAAAGGAGAACAGCATGCTGGAGATCAAGGGATCGGTAGCCGTCATCACGGGCGGCGGAGGTGGTATCGGGCTGGAAATAGCGAAATACTGGGTGCGTCACGGCGGCCGGGTGGTCATCGCCGATATCGCCCAGTCATTACTGGAAGGAGCGGAGAAGCAGTTGCGGGAGCTGGGTGGCGAGGTTGCCACGGTGGTCTGCGACGTGACGAAGGAAGAGGACAACGCCCGGCTGGCGGATACGGCCATCGAGCGTTTTGGCCGGATCAATCTGGTGGCGCCCTTCGCGGGGATCATCAAGGACGGACTCATGGTTTCCACGAGTAAGGAAACCGGCAAGGTGAACCGGAAGATGAGCCTCGATCAGTTCCGGGCGGTCATCGACATCAATCTTACGGGGGTCTTTCTCACCGTCCGGGAATGTGCCGAACGGATGATAAACAACAACTGCCGGGGATTGATCTGCCTGGTGTCATCTACGGGTTCCCTGGGGACGGCGGGGCAGATAAATTACTCCTCCTCGAAGGCGGCCATGTCCGTTTTCCCCAAGGTCATTACCGCGGAGTTTCTCCGGCGCGGCCTGTCCGGACAAATCCGCTGTGTCGCCGTGGCCCCCGGCTATGTGGGCACCGCCATGGTGCGGCGGATGGACCAGAAGGCCCTGGAGAAGATCCTGGCGGACGTCCCCATCGGCCGTCTGATCGAACCGGAAGAGGTGGCCTCCCTGGTCGGCGAGCTCTACCGTAACGAGGCCCTGGCCGGCGACGTCTTTTTCATTCACGGCGGCCTGCGGCTCGGCTCCCGAGGATAGGTTGGGCTGCTGACCACCACGATCAAGTTGTCATTTGCGTGGGAAAGGATATTTACCATGTCATATGATCCCCTGGAAAAGAAGTTCTCGCCGGACATGGAAAGGGCAAAGGATAAGATACTTGCCGCGGGCGCAGAAGTGCCCCGGGGCGACGTAAATTTCATGCTGGAAGCGATTATTGCCTCTTCGCCATTGGCCATAATTGTTGCGGACAACACTAATTATGTCCGGATCTGGAATCCGGCCGCGGAACAGATGTTCGGATGGCGGGAGGAAGATGTGGTCGGAAAGCTGCTGCCGGTGGTTCCTGACGGTAAATTCACCGAATTCGCGGATATCCATGCCGCCGTGAAGCGGCGTGATGCGGTCATAATCAAAAGGACACAGCGGCAAAGAAAGGATGGCGAGGTCCTCGATGTGAGCCTTTCCGTAGCTCCTGTTTTGGATGGGGGTAATAACATCGTGGGCTGGGTGAAGATCGCCGCTGATATTACCGAGCATCTACGGGGTGAGATTAGACTCCGGGAGAGTGAGGAAAAATACCGGGCGATCCTGGAAAACATGGAAGAGGGATTCCATGAGGTGAATCTGCGGGGCAACTTCACATTCTTCAACAAATCCTTCGCGCGGATTATGGGATACAGCGGTGATGAACTGATGGGTATGAACTACCGGCATTACGCTGCGGATGAGGCAAACCGGCAGGCGGTTTATGCAGCCTATAACAGCGTTTTCCAAACCGGCGAGCCTTTGGAGAGTTTTACCTGGGACATTGTCCGGAAAGACGGAATGCGAAGGACGGTGGAGGTCTCTACTTCCCTGATCAGGGATATGGATGGGCAGCCGCTGGGGTTTCGGGGTATCGTGCGGGATATCACCGAACGGAAGGCGAGCGTCGATCGTTTACGGAAAACCCTGGGGGCGACGGTGCAGGCCATTGCGTCCCTTGTAGAAACCCGAGATCCTTATACGGCAGGCCATCAGCGCCGGGTTGCGGATCTGGCCCGAGCCGTTGCCACGGAGATGGGCCTTCCCCGTGCTCGGATCGACGGCCTCAGCATGGCCAGTACCATTCATGATATCGGTAAGATCTCCATTCCCGCGGAAATCCTCAGCATGCCTAGGAAACTGACGGACATCGAATTTGGCCTGATCAAGTCACACCCGCAAGCAGGTTTTGAAATATTGAAGGATATCGACTTTCCCTGGCCCGTGGCGAGAATGGTCCTGGAACATCATGAACGCCTGGACGGGTCCGGTTATCCCCGCGGTTTGAAAGATGATGATGTGCTCTTGGAGTCAAAGATCCTGATCGTTGCCGATGTCGTGGAATCCATGGCCTCTCATCGTCCCTACCGGCCGGCCCACGGCTTAGACGCGGCGATGAAGGAAATCGCCGCCAACCGCGGGGTACTTTATGATCCCGACGTGGTGGATGCCTGCATAACCATTTTCAGAGACAAGGACTTCCGGATGACATAGACCGCGGATCAGGTTTTGTCAGTGATAAGACCGGCCGCAATTATTCGCAGCGGTAGCCCTCTTCACGGAAGAGGTGCAGACAGGCTTTTACCGCCTCCACATCGTATAGAATGCCGCGGTTGGTTTCTATTTCGGCCAGTGCCACCTCCAGGCCCAGGGCGGGTCGGTAAGGACGGTGGGAACTCATGGCCTCCACCACGTCCGCGACCATGAGAATCCGGGCCTCCAAGGAGATTTCCTCCCCCTTTAGACCCTGGGGATAACCAGAGCCATCCAGACGTTCGTGATGCTGCCGGACCATGTCGGCGATCGGCCAGGGAAAATCCATGTCCTTCAGTATCTCATAACCCGTCTGGGGGTGAAGGCGAATGAAGTTGATTTCCAGGGCCGTAAGTGAGGTCGGCTTGCTGAGGATCTCCGCCGGAACCGAGATCTTGCCGATGTCGTGGACGATCGCCGCCATCCTGAGCCCTTCGATCCGTTCCAGCGGCATTTTCAGCTCGGAGGCGATCCGCCGGGCCAGATCGGCCACCCGTTGCTGGTGACCCGCCGTATAGGGGTCTCTGGTTTCCACGATCATGGACAGGGTCCGGATGATCGCCCCTATGGCTTGGCGCAGACGATCCTCCGCCCGGCGCCGGGCCGTCATGTCGATGGAGGTGATCATCGCCCCGGCGGAGAAGGGGGCGATCCGGATGTCCAGATATTTATCATGGTAACGTGTATTCGGGAAGGAGCGGCTGACACCGGTGTGAATAGTGGTCATCAGTTCCTTATACATATCCGTGGCATGCTCCCGGGCGTAATCCCGGTACATGATCTGACCGATGGCCGGCTGCCCGCCGCCGGAGGCGCGTTTGGTCAGGTTGAAAGCGGTGATGCGGCCTTGTTGATCCACGACCACCGTTTCGATGGGGTTGTATTCAAAAAGGGCCCGGTAACGCTCCTCGCTGGCCTTTCTTTCCCGGAGGGCCTGATCGCGCTGCCGGATCATCCGGGAAAGCTTGAGGATCCACAGCAGGGAGACGGCCGCGGCCAGCCCCAGGACGGCGAGTACCCAGAGGATGGTTTTGCGCACCGTATCCTGACGGTACCGCTCCTGTTCCTCGGGGTCGTAGATGAATTCCGCCGGGTCCAGCTCTCCTTTCACGATGCCGCTTGCGCGGAGGAGGTCGTGCATCTTTTTCCACCGCTCCGGATTGGTGTGACCCAGCGCTACGATCGGATAGAGGATCAACCCGGGTAACTTTTCCGCCTGGAAACGATTGAAGGCCCGGACATCGTCGATCTTGTCCTGACGGGTAAATTCCCGGGTGATCCGGTCGGCGATCTCCCGGGGATGCTCCAGGGCATAGCGCCAACCCTTGAGGCTTGCCGCCCGAAAGCGGGAGATCATTTCCGGTCTGTTTTCGGCCAGGGCTCGGCGGGTGAAGAGGGAATCTCCATAACAGTTGATGCCGTAACTTGACGGCGAGAGGCCGATCACCTTCACGCCGGCCCGCCAGGCATAATAGGGGATGGAGGTTTCATAGCCGGGGATTACGTCTACCCGTCCATTGAGGAGGTGGGCCATGCCCGGTTCATGGGGATAGGGCGTAACCCGGCCGGGATCGATGCCCTCGGCGCGGAGCATGGCCTGTAATTCCACATCGATCAGGTCATTGACGTTCCGGGCCACCCGGAGGCGGGGGAGCGCCGCCGGCGAATCGAGCCTGGTTTTCTCCAGGGCATAAAACCGGGCGGCGCTTTTCTGAAATATCGTGGCCACCAAGACCAGGGGATGCCCGTGGTCGCGGGCCACGAGGATGTCCGCGGCGCCGATGCCGAAGTCGGCCCGTCCGGAGGCTACCTCCTGGACCGCCTTGAGGATCATCTGATCCGGGGTAATGGCGGATCGGATCTCAACGTCCAGGCCGGCATTCCGGTAGTACCCCTGCCAGAGGGCGGCGTAATAGCCGGCAAACTGAAACTGATGGTCCCACCGGAGCTGAAGGGTCACCTTTTCAACGGCGGCCGCCGTTCCGGCCTGAAAAAAGGCCAGGAAGATGATAAGGGCGGCGAGGAAGGGAAGGGCGCTCCGGCGGGAGGCGAAAAGAGGTAATTTCAGAAACTCCATCTTGGGTGGTTGATCGCTGCTATAAAACAATTTCCTTGTCCCAATAAAATTGGTGGCGCACCATAAGCATATTTCCCGCATTTGTAAAGAATAAAAAGAGTCTGGGGCGAATAAAGGATCAATTTCGACCGTTCATGTCCGTGGGGATAGAAATATGAACGGTCATGTATGTCCGACCCCCACGAACGATGAAAATGGTTTAAGGGAGATCGCACGCATGTATTTGCATGTTAATCAAGGACGCGTTCACTATTTTTGCCTTAGGCGTGAAATATTCCATAAACGAAAATGATGTACCGGTAATAAGTCATTTTATTCCTTCTTATGTCTGCCCGCGGATCTGGCGGTGGCGAAGGAATTGACAGCGGGGCGGCAATGCCGTAAGGTGGCCCAAAAACGGTGAGGCGCAAACATGGACATCCTGCTGGTAAACCCCCGGTTCAACGGCGCGGCGGAGATTCCGCCCCTCGGATTGATGTATATCGCCGCTCCCCTGACGGTGCAGGGATATGTGGTGGAGATTCTGGACCTCGATCTCCACCGGGATGGTGATGCGGGCCGTAATGAGCTGATCGAAAGGATCGCCGGTGGTGGGCCGCGGATATTGGGGGTGACGGCCCTTTCCGACAGCTTCGCCGCCGCCCGGGAGGTCTGCCAGCTTGCCAAAGAGACGGCGCCGGAGATCCTCACCGTCCTGGGGGGCATTCACGGGACGTTGCTGTATGCGGACATCCTGGCTGATCACCGGGAGATAGATGCGGTGGTGCGCGGCGAGGGGGAGGAGTCCTTCCCGGAGCTTTGTCTGGCCTATTTCGAGGGGGCTGATCTGAACGGCATTGCCGGGGTAAGCTACCGCCGGGACGGAGAGATCATCCACAATCCCGATCGCGGCCTGTCACCCGATCTGGATGCCCTGACCATGCCCGACCATCGCCTGGTGGAAAACAACCGCTACCGGACCCGGAGCATGGCTTCGAGCCGGGGGTGCCCCCACCGGTGCGTTTTTTGTTCCATCCGCTCGCTCTACCGGGGGGCGATCCGCCGCCGATCCCCCGCCTCGCTCACGGCGGAGATCCGGGATCTCCAGCGGCAGGGAGCGCGGCGGATCATGTTCACCGACGACAATTTCACCGCCGATGCCCGGCGGGTGGGGGAGTTATGCGACGCCATCGTGGCGGCAGGTTTGCACGAACGTTGTGAATTCTACCTCCAGGGGCGGATCGATGATTTCTGCCGCCGTCCGGTTATGGCGCAGTGGCTGAGCGATGCGGGCTTCAAGGCGGTCTATACGGGGGCCGAGTCGGGGGCGGAAGAGATCCTGGCCCGCTACGGCAAGGACATAACCCCGGCGGATCTGCGCCGCGGCGTATCCTGCTGCGTCGAGCAGAACCTCATGCCCGTGGTCAGCTTCATCCTCTTCAGCCCCTGGGATACCGTGGCGACCATGACGAAAACCATCCGCCTGGCCAAGGAACTCTTTGAGAACGGGGCCGATATCGCCTACACGGAGTGTCTCATCCCCTTTCCCGGCACGCCGGTTAAAGAGGAATTGGTTCGGGACGGCCGGTGGCGACAGGAGGCGGGGACTTACTACTTTACCTCCTATGCGGGGATGGATTTAGATTGGGTGCTCCGGGCCTGCGACGTGGCGCGGCGGATGGCCCGGGCCGTCCACGGCGGCGATCCCTTCTTTGCCCTGCGCCGGGTCTATTACGAATTCTCCTTCCTGGAGGATATCCTGCCGCGCCGGGTCCCGCCGGCATACCAACAATGGTTGTCCACCAGGCAGACCGGCGTGGACGCTGATTTTGCCGGGGACATGGACGCCGCCCTGCGGGAGCTTCTGGAGAACTGACCACTCGGCATGAAGGCTTTAGTGATAAATCAGAGGCAGGATGAGTTGAACTGCTGAGTCATCTTTTTTATGCCGGATGTTCAAGGCGAATCTCTCTGACTTCGCTTCTGTATCAATCGTATTTATTCTATTTTCTCACTTCGCATCAGTTGCAAAATATTATTTTATAAACAATATATTTCTCTTGAAGTTCATAAGGGCCTCTCTGTTCATAACGGTAAAGAATGACAGCCGCTTTAGTAAAAGAAATAAAAATGAAAATTCCTATTGACAGCCCAAGTGTAACCATATATGTGGTTACACAAGAGAGGCAATTCCATGACCAGCGGAAACTCACACCCTAAATACCGTCGGTTCAGATTCGATGCCGGCAGTCTTTCCCTGAACTTTGTGGCGACCGTCCGGCATCGAGGCGCCGAGCCGAGAGACCTGCTGACGTCGCCCGCGGCGCTGCGGAAGTGGCTGCACCTGGCCGGTTTTTTCCCCATTGATACCTCTCCTTCCCAAAACGAATACGAGGAGGCTGTTTTGCTCCGCGAATCCATTCACGCCGTTATCAAATCCATCATCCTGGATGCCCAGCCGGAGAGTGGGGACATCGCACGCATCAACCAGGCGTCCGCATTTCCGCCGGCCATACCGCAACTTCACGCCGCCGCCGCCTCGGTCACATGGGAAACGGATAATCCGGTAAAGGCCTGTTTGGCCGACATTGCCCGGGATGCCATCACGATCATGACCGGGGCCGAACGGAACCGCCTGAAGAGATGCGAAAGCGGCGGATGCCGGATGCTCTTTCTCGACAATTCACCGGCGAACCGGCGCCGGTGGTGCGCCATGTCCATCTGTGGCAACCGGGAAAAGATCCGAAGCCACCGGCAGCGAAAACAACTCCAAAATCATGATGATCAAACAGCTACGAGGGACAAGAAATTGTTGTAAGGAAGCCCCTTGATACCTTTTTCATAACCAAACAACCTCGGCGGGGGCAATCATTACGCTCTTGGCCGTAAATCATTTAAAATTGAAGAAAAGGAGGTATTTTATGGAACTGTCGGCAGCGATAATCGAAGGGCTGATCATGGATTACGTCCGCACTTCGCCGGACAATGCCCTGAAAAACGACTCAAACGACCGGGCCTGGGGCGATCCTCTGGTGGGCTACGCCCGGGGGGACGACCCGCTCTTTTTGTTCTATAAGCGCGACATCGGACCTTTTTTCTGGACCCCCGGGGAGATTTTCTCCCTCACGTTTCCCGGTTCCGACCCGGCGCCGGAAGAACTGACTGTGATCAGTTGGGTCCTGCCCCAGACCGAGGCAACGAAGGCGGATAACCGGAAGCGGCGGGACTTGCCGGCGGAGCGATGGGTGCGGTCTCGCAACTACGGAGAAGCTTTCAATGCGAAGCTTGCCCGGCATCTGGCGGCGTCACTACGCGGGGAGGGCATCGATTCCGTGGCGCCCGGACTGTCCCCCCATTGGGCCTGGCAGACATCGGAACGGTACGGATTCTCCTCAAATTGGTCTGAGCGCCATGCGGCGCACACGGCCGGCCTGGGCACCTTCAGTCTCTGTGACGGCCTCATCACTCCGAAGGGCAAGGCGATGCGCTGCGGCTCCGTGGTCGCCAAAGTCGCCCTTTCCCCGACGCCGCGGCCCTACGATGATTACCGTGCCTATTGTCTTTTTTATTCCCAGGGCAAATGCAAAAAGTGCATCTCCCGCTGTCCCGTAGGGGCGATCAGCGAAGCGGGCCATGACAAGGAACGCTGCCGGAAGTATCTTTTCGAAACCGTCGCCGCCTACACGAAAACCACCTTCGGAATCGAAAGCTATAGCTGCGGCCTTTGCCAGACAAAGGTCCCCTGCGAGTCATCCATTCCCGCCAAGGAAGACGCGGCGGGGGAAGGAAGATAAAAATTATCCGGCCTCCGCTCAGGCGCTTGTAGAAACCTGCACCCTTTTTTCCCCCGTCAGAAGTTTATTTCCTCTTTCCGTGGTGTCGTTCCTACCGAGACGACCTTGCCGTTGATGATCAAGGCCGGCGCTCCCATCACCCCGTAGCGGGTGATTTCCCGCAGATCGTCCACATGGATCAGCTCCCCGGGGAGTGCCAACTCAGCAAGAGCTTCTCTAGCATCCTTTTCCAACTGGGTGCAGCGGGCGCAACCCGGACCCAGGACAATGATCTGCCATCCCGATAGCGGCGGCTCGGCTGCGGAAATCCTCTCGCCCTGGCATCCCTCAAGACCGGCGAGACCGTTCTCGATCTGGGCAGTGGGGCGGGCTTCGACTGCTTCCTTGCCGCCGACCGTGTAGGAAGGGAAGGAAAGGTCATCGGTGTGGACATGACCCCGGAGATGATTGAAAAAGCTACGGAGAATGCCAGGAGGAACGGTGTTGCCAATGTCGAGTTTCGGCTTGGGGATATCTATTTGACCAGGACCAGAAGCATCTTGAAATGTTCGCGGGCTTTCAGGGCCTGCGGACGATTGGCCGGCATGATGATCATTTCGCCTTCCTTGACGGTGTGCCATTTCTCGGCGATGCGGTCACAAACAGTCAATCAACCAGCATAAGACAAAAGGTATTGCGAGGCTCTGATTCATCTCTCAATGGCTCTATGTGAAAGCCGTTGTTACGCGCCGTCTGAAATACATCGATGCCGCAGGCCTCCATGGATGGCCTTGCCCGATAACGATTCGTGCATTCCTCTCCTTCAACCTTGCTGCATACCCTGCATATATCGCAGGGTCCGGCAAGCATCACGAATGCCTTATAGAACCCGTCTTTGAACATCTCCCCTTCCAGATCAATCAGCTTGTGACGGTATTGCCGCAAATTTCTACGCCGGGAGATATCAGGCAAGGTCTCAATATGAAAAAGCAGCGCTCTTTGATAGGCATCGAGAACCGTTCTCGTCTCCTCGCAGGTAGGCGTATTTGGCGGGCAGCAATGGCTGGAATTGTAGCCTTCGCAACCGAATTGGCATTTCAACCTCACCCATGGGGAGGTGACTACACTGGCCGGCGGAATTATCTTTACCCCCGTTGCCCCGATCTTTATCCCGTATTCGCAGTATTTCTTCAGGTCCGCTTTCTTCACAAGCAATCTCCTAATGTGTGATTTCCCCCGTAATAACGCGATTCATCCCCACGCCGGTAGGAAACGTGCCAACTATTAAGGGACCAATAATGATGGACTCACAAAAAGTCGTCAATAATCGATAACCGACTCTTCATTGGTCAACCGCTTCTGAAAGCGACGGCCGTATTTTCCCGAGATCATGAAGATAGGCTTAAATGATCTGGGCGTGCCTCAGGAGCGTTTCTTCAAATAATTTCCTTTCATCATCGCTTGCCGTATCAAAGGCCAGTACCTCGTCGGGCATGGCTACGCGCAATGATTCACCGTAAACGGATCTGTCTCCTGATATGCCGGCCACGATTTCACGGGCGTCCGCGGGACACAAAACGGCGCCGGAAAGGATATACGAACGAAATCCCCTCATGGCCGCTTCTTTGTATAGCTCCGGTTCGTTGACCCGGGGATGGCGGAAGACATAGAGGGCTGTTTCCAAGAGGGGGTAACCCGCGTGATCCATGGCGGCTAAAACGGCTGCTTCGATAGCGGCGCAAGACAAGGTCGGGAGGCCGTCGATCAGATCTGCGCCCGCCAGATCCGTTGCTCCCGCTTTACGGGCGGTGGCCAGGGCCTGGGAAAATTCCTGGGGGGTAGCGGAAAGAAAATGACTGATTCGTTTTACAACGTCCTCCATGCGCTCAGGGGCAATGGTAACGGATCGGTTGGGAAAAACGCAGCCGCCAAAGGGAGTGATGATCCGGTCGCAGACGAACAGTTTTTCCATAAAAAGCCGGCTGGACGCCTCCGGGTCGCCACCGCTTAGTTGGCTCCAATCCTGACGGCGGAAAAATTCCCTTTTGGCGTTGAACATATATCCTTCTTCATCGGGAAATAGATAAAGGGTGTAATGCAACGGCGAACCCACAAAGACGACATCCTCCATCTTACACAGGCCTCCGGCCAGCGCCAGGGAAGCGATCAGCACGCATTCGTCGAGGCAGGCGGTCATGCCCAGCACCGGCGGTTTCAACGCCTGAAGCGCCGGGGTAGGGGCCAGGATCAAATCCACCGTCGGATAGATATAGCGGGGCGCCGTGCTGTTGTCGAGCAGCCCGATGACAAAACCGGCGTCTCTGTTACGGGTGAGTTCTATACCCTCTCTGATGATGGACATGGCCCAGTCGCTGCTGGCAAGCTCATCGGGGTCCGTGACCGTTTCCCGTTCGTAGAGTCCCCATACGCGGCAGAAATCGCTTGGATTGGGATGGTAGAAATTCCGGTTCACGAACTTATGGAGACGTTTCATCGTGACTTCGGGATTGGCTCTGTCGCCGACGGGAATCCGCTTTGCCAGTTCCCAAAGTTTCGGAGACATCAGATTGGCGATGACCAGGGCGATGATCAAATCCGGGTGCAGCGCCGCGCTAAACAACGATGGGCTTACGGCCTTGATGAGATAATCCCTTCTTTTATCTTTGCTTTTCCACATGGACAATTTTCGCCTTTCTTTTACGAATAAAGAGAATGCAGAACAATATGCCGGCCCACAATGCCGCGCCGGTAACGAAAGCGAATTGAAATCCCTTGGCAACGACCACAGCCGCTATCCCTGAGATTTGCGTGCCCTTGAGAATAGCTTCGCCCTTTGGAAAAGGCAATGTAAAAACCATTTCAAAAAACGACACACCCAGGGCGCTTCCCACATTGACGGCCAGCGGCAGGAATACAGCGGCATGCTGCTTCCAGGCGCCGGGGACGCATCCGACGGCTGCCTTGTTGGCCGCGGGGGTGTATATGCCATCGGCGGTCCCGATGACGACAAGAAAGATCAGTGCATAAACCCAACGGGCGCTTGGGGAATAAAAGAAAAACAACGCGCAGGCACAAGCGCCGATAAGAGCAGCGGTAAACAGCATCTGTCGTGATCGCCCTTTATCGGCCATCGTACCGGAAAAAGGCGCGCTGATGACGAAACCGGCCGCATAGAAAAGCAACAGGCCACTAGCAAAGGCCGGGGTCAGCGCGCATAAGGCCATAAGATAAAACGGCATCAAAAAAATCATGCCGCCCATCACGCAGCGCTCCACAACAATTCCGAGGACAGAAACCAAAAACATCCGGTCGGCGATCATCGCCGGGGGGAAAAAGGATATGTTCCCCCTTTTTCCCCGTATTACCATGAAGGTGGCAAGGGCGGCGGAAACAAAAAGAATGCCCATAATCGACGGCGAGGCAAAACCGAATCCGGAGCCAAAACTTAAGAATACGATAGCACCGGCGGCGATGGAACCAAAAAGCAGGCTATCCATCAAGTTGAGACTCCCCGGTTTCTCAACCATGGCCTTGCCGTCGTACGGAAGGTTCCGGAGGGAGAAAACAATCAGGGCCAGCATCAGGGGGACTGTGGCCAGAAAAATGAACCGCCAGGGAAGAAACTCCGATAATATCCCACCGGCCGGATTGCCGACGATCATTCCCAGGCCTGCCGCCATGCTCAAGCGCCCGTAACCATATCCGGCAAGGGAGGAAGGAAGGAAAGCCGGGATAATCATATAACCCAACGCAGCCATGCCACCGGCGCCAACCCCTTGTATCAGCCTTCCGCCCAACAGCAGGGGAAGACCCGCGGCCATTCCACAGATGACGGTACCCAGGGTCATCAAGACAATGCTCAAAATGAAAACCCGCTTCAGCCCAAAATGTCGGCCCAGTTTGCCTGCGGCAATCAATACCGTGACCGTGCCGATAATGTAGCAGATGGGAATGAGGGAAGCATAGTATGTAGTAAGATGGAGCTGCGCGCTGATCGTCGGCAGGGCCACGTTTACCAGATTCGCCTCAAACTGATATACGAATCCGGCCATTGCCGTGCATCCAACGATAGAACGCTGTCTCGTATCGGGGGTTGTTTCGTCAAGATTCAACCTGCGATCCTCGCTTCATGATTTCCACCGGTGAAGACTTTCTATGGGCAACTTTAATCTTCCGCAATTCGCCGATCCGTAACCCAGCTTATGTTCTGAAGGTCTTTTCGGTTAGACTTTATTGCGGCGGAGGTTCCAGATGGATCACTGGCTCTTCAATATCTGTTGCCAGTTGCTGCACCCCTGGGCGTGTCCCATGTCACAGGCCTTCTGGGAATCCGATATTGCCCGGGGATTGCCGATCTGAGCATAGACCTATTATCACATATGATATCGATTAGAAACGGTGAAGTCGTTGGAGTCGGTATATTGGGGGTAATGTAATCACAATTACTCAAAAAAGTTTCTTGACCCGAGGGGGAGCTTTTTCATATAGTTCCGTCATCCCGTTGTTATAAATGATCAGTAATGCCGCCATGATAACCCGCAAGGACAATCTGGCGCACCTCCTTGGCAAGAATTGGACTTCAAGTTCGGCTCCGGCTTGTCCGGTTTTGGAATAAGGAGACATGATGAGGACGAGGAGGGATTTTATGAAGGATGCCGCCTCCGCTCACGGCCAACGGGCGGAAATAGCGATCCCGGCCCGGAGCGCCTTCGATACGGACATCGCCGCCGTCAGGCTTGCCCAGGCTAAACCGGTCGACTATCCCTTGCCGTGCCTGGAACTGCGGCGTTCGATCAGAAAAGGTCAATTGCCGAGGTAAATGACGGCCGCCCCGGTATCCCCGCGCCGGCCGGTGGCGTGGTTCGCCGCCATTTAGAAGCGCAGGATCTGAATGAGGAGGTCAACATCTGCTCCTGACGGTTGACCATCCCAGAAATTTAGCCAACCTATGCACGGTTTTTCGAGAGGAGGAACAGGGAGATGGCGAGGATCTACGCCCGAGGCAGAATCTATAAAATCGATGTTGGTGCCCTCCAGCCCGACCCCAACCAGCCCCGGACCTTCATGGCCCCGGGGGCACTGACGGAATTGACTGATTCCATTCGCAAATACGGGGTTTTGGAACCGATCCTCTTCCGCCGGGACGAGGGCGGGAATCTTTTCATCGTTGCCGGAGAACGCCGGGTCGCGGCCGCCCGGAGAGCGGGGCTTACCACCATCCCGGCGATTTATGTCGAAAGCGCCAATCACCAGGAGATTTCTCTCGTGGAGAACATCCTCCGGGAGGATCTGACGGCGGTCGAACAGGCCGAAGCGCTGGAGCAGCTCATGGCGGAACGAAACTACAACCAGATCCAACTAAGCGAAATAATTGGAATATCCCAGTCGCATATCAACGAGATTCTCGCCATCAACCGCCTGCCCCTAAATGTGCGGGACCAGTGCCGCACGAACCCCAACATCCCCAAATACATTCTCACGGAGATCGCCAAGGACTAGACGGAAGCGGGCATGACGACAAAGTTTGAAAAATACATGGCCCAGCAGGCCGCCAAGGAGCAGCCGAAACAGACAACGGCGCGCTTGCGGAAGGAACTGGTCCTGATCAGGCAGGTGGACGCCCTCAACGGCAAGCTGGTCAATCTTCGCTGGCAGGATTGGAAGATAGAGGATCAGGAAGATCTCGCCGTCGTCCTGGGCGACATCCGCCAGACGGCGGAAAACATCCTTCAGACCATGCGGGAGGGCAACGAAGACGAAGGCGAAGAAGAGCCGAATGAAGAGAGCGGAACTGACGATGAAAGCCGGAGCGGGGAAAGCAAGCCCCGTCTTTCGTAATTACCGTTAAATATCAATAATATACATTTCATTGGAAATGTTGAAATTATCGGAATTCCGATAATTTCTTTGGGCATGGCTCATAACCGCTGAGGAGGCAACTTCATGAGCAAACGGAAAACGGCAACGGGAAAGCAGGGAGAGAATCTCTTTGATTACCACCATAAGAGCGTCACGCGGTTGCACATCCCGCCGGCGGGACGGGAGGCTTGGGGGGAGGAGGAACGGCGGGTCGCGGTGATCTTCGGCCCCCAGTACGGCCCGCTGACGACGCGGATCGTCGAGGAGGGCATCCGCATTGCCGCCCGGCGGGGATTCGACGACGTGGTTTTCGCCGCCTTCAGCTTCGATGCCCAAGCCCAGGTGACGATTCAGGAGGTGCAGGACCCGGCGATCAAGCTCCACGTATGAAAAGACACGAGCTGATGGCGTATTTGAGATCGCAAGGATGTGAACTCCTTCGGGAAGGGGGGCGCGTCATTCATGGTGGCAGAATCGAGCCCTCCACAAGCGGTCCGCGGCATACTTAAATCAACGGCATAGAATTCCTTGATGCTTCCAAGAAGGTATCTCTCGGCAGTCTGCTGACTTATGAGATTGACGCCGACGGTATAGGAACGCTTGGCCGCGCCGTTGCCGGTTAACGGATTTCAAGATAAAGGCTAAGTAATGGCAAAACCTTTACCAACAGAACCCGTCCTCATCCAGCCCGTGGAAAGCCCGGTGATCTGCAAGCCCTATTACGAGCCGACGGAATACTGGGAGTACGACCGCCGCCAGCTTCGGAGTCTCGCTCTGGTCGCGGTTCTCCTTTTCGCCGTCGCGGCCTGCGGGGAGAATCCCACCTTTACCACTGCCGGTACCGCCGACAAGATCAATGTCCTGCGTGACCCGTTTCAGGAATCCTGCTCATCCACGGAGACCTTTTCCAGGCGGATAACCGGCGGCAGCGTGAAGATAATCCCCGTGGCGACCTACCGGATTGCCGGGGAGGTCATGTCCAAACGGAAATACACCCAAGGCTGGGGCGCGGAGATCGCCCCCTTCGATCTGGCCTTGGTGTGGGGCATGCTGACCTATCCCCATGTCCGTAAACAGCTCTCCATAAAGCATGACAACACCCGCATGGCATGGTTCCGGATGAAGGGTGATGAACCACCGGTGGACCATGACTACGCCATGTCCCACGGAGCGAACAATCACCTCATTCCGGCGAGCGAGAATATCCGGATGGCCCTGGACGGCCAGGTCAAGGTTAATGACAAGATTGCCCTGTCAGGCTATCTCGTCGACGTCGAGGGCCGCAATCATGAACGTGAGATCGTCATGAAAACCAGTTTGATAAGGACGGATACTGATCGCGGGGCCTGCGAGATCATCTATGTCACCCGCCTGCAGGTGGGTGATAAGATCTACCGCTGAAGAGGGGGAGATGAAGGAGCAAATCAAAATAACGGCAGTCATCGGAAGTTACCGCAAAGGGGGCATCATCGATCAGACCGTCGATGAGATCCTGGCGGCGGCGACGGCAAGGGGAGGCGCGGCGTCAAAGATCTATCTGATCGACCGGCATGTCGAGTTCTGCCGCAACTGCCGCATCTGCACTCAGGAGGAGGGGGAAAGGCGGGGAAGGTGTCCTCAGGAAGACGAGATGGATGCCATCCTGGACGAGATCGACGAGTCGGAGGCGATCATCCTGGCCTCGCCGATGAACTTCGGCGCTGTCACCGCCGTGATGAAAAGGTTTATCGAGCGTCTTATCTGTACCGCTTACTGGCCCTGGGGGCAAATGGCGCCCAAATTGAGGCGCCGGGAGAAGAAGAAACGCGCCGTGTTAGTGGCGGCTTCCGCCGCGCCGGCATTCTTGTCCCGGTTGATGACCCCGATGGTAGGGCGATTGAAGAACGCCGCGGATGTCCTCGGCGCCCGGACGGTGGGGCTCCTTTTTGTCGGCCTGGCGGCCCGCGCCCAGCGACAGGAGATTGGCGCGGGGGTGAGGAAAAAGGCCCGTCGGCTGGGAAGGAAACTTTTGATAGCCGATTGACCGGTGTCGCCGTCGGCGGGGTCGTAGGGAACATCCCCAGACCAAGAGGCGGCAGGCCTCGATCCTATCCGGGTCTTGACTAAGTCGCACTTCTGAAAGTAAAAAACCATCCTTACCCAAGCTTGATGAATGCGTAAATAGTCATGATGGAGACGACGAAGTAAAAAGGTCCAGAGGCAAGGCGCGCTAATCCTGAGGAATGAGGCGTACTTGTGCGTACGTCGCAGTGACGAAGGATGAAGCGCAACGCCGCATATAGACTTCTTTTTACGATGCCGTCAAGCTTGGCGCCTCCGGAAAGGCTATACCGGGCGGCGTCCCAAGGGGATGATGGGGGAGCAATGAAAAACGGGGCGGGATGTCGTCCCGCCCCGCAGTCAGTTAATCGGACCCGATTACGGGTGTTCCAATCGTTGTCCTTTTCCTTTTCCGTTAATCAAAGGCCATGTCGGTTTTCCAGACTTCCCAGACCTTGCCGACGAGATCCGGGCCGGGTTTCAGGGTCAGTTTGCCCGGCCGCCATCCGGACGGTGTGGCTTCGGTGCCCTTGCTGTTCCGGATATGCTGGAAGGCCTGGACCTGGCGGAAGGACTCGTTGACGTTCCGGCCCACCGGCGGGGTCAGGACCTCGAACCCCTGGATGATGCCGTCGGGGTCGATGATGAACCGCCCCCGGGTTTCCACGCCCATCTCCTCGCTGTAAATCCCGTAGGCCGTTCCCACCTTGCCGCCGGTGTCGGACAGCATGGGGAAGGGGACGCCCCCGGCCACCATCTTGGACAATTCATGGTCGTTCCACATCTTGTGGACAAAAACGCTGTCGATGCTCATGGAAAGGATCTCCACACCCAGTTTCTGGAACTCGGGATATTTCGCGGCGACCGCCGAGATCTCCGTCGCTCAGACGAAGGTGAAATCGCCCGGATAGAAACAGAGGAGCACCCATTTGCCGAGGTAATCGGACAGTTTGACGGATACGAATTTCCCCCCGTGGTAGGCGGGGGAGGTAAAATCAGGGGCGGGTTTTCCGACCTGGATCATGGATCTCATCTCCTTTCCTTTGCTTGTTGGCGTTACTTCCGATGTTGCCTGTTTCTCTTTCTCCGCGCCTACAAGCCCCCCGGTGGGGCGGGCGCAGCCAACCTTGATTTCTCCGGCCATTAAGAACTTCCTTTCTTTGTTTGTCATTCGTTTTCAATCCCTTTGAAAGCGACGATCATTTCCTACTTATCAACTCCTCTTCCCGGCCATTAAGATCAGGCGAGATCGAAACGGTCCAGGTTCATGACCTTGTTCCAGGCCACGATAAAGTCGTTCAGGAACTTATCCTGGGAGTCCTCGCAGCCATAGACTTCCGCGAGGGCCCGGAACTGGGAGTTCGCGCCGAAGATCAGGTCCACGCGGGTGGCCGTCCATTTGAGTTCCCCCGTGGCGCGATCGTGTCCCTCGAACAGTTCCTTGGCCTCGGATACGGCGTTCCACTCCGTGCCCATATCCAGGAGGTTCACGAAGAAGTCGTTGGTCAACGCCTCCGGCCGCTTGGTAAAGACGCCGTGCCTGGTCTGCCCGAAGTTGGTGTTCAGTACACGGATGCCGCCGATAAGCACCGTCATCTCCGGCGCCGTCAGGGTCAGCAGTTGCGCCCTGTCCACCAACATCTCCTCGGTGGTTACGGCATAGGGCGCCTGCTGGTAGTTGCGGAAGCCGTCGGCCTTCGATTCGAGGACGGAGAAGGAAGCGGCATCGGTCTGCTCCTGAGCGGCATCCATGCGACCAGGCGTAAAGGGAACGGTCACGGCGGAATGCGGGTGACTTCCTCCTTGATTCACCCTTCCTGGTTTGTCTTTGGTTTCCATGAACTCAATTGCTGTTAATAAACATAGTCCTCCCAACTCGGAATGAATCCAGATTAAAAGATAAAAAAGATCCTCATATCGCAAGCCCGCCCGGATTAATAGCTTACTCCGGTCGCTTCAGGCAGTCGTGGCAATACCCGTGGCATTCTATCCGGGTGTCGGTAATTATGAAACCGGATTTACGTGTAATATCTTTGGGTTCAAATGGCGTCGGGATGTCGCAGTCCAGAATCTTTCCGCAGCGTTTGCAGATAAGGTTGATGTGATCGGACAGATTGCCGTCATAGCGGTTCTCCATCCGGTCAAACTCCAGTTGCCTGATCAGCCCGTTTTCGGAAAACTCTTTGAGCGTCGCATAAACGGTTGACAGGCTTACGTGATTTGCTTTCTTTCGGGCTTCCTTGAAAATCAAAGTCGCTCCGGGATGGGCAAGATTATTCTCCAGCAAGGCATCGATGATCGCCAGTCGCTGTGACGTAATCTTGAAGCCTTTTTCCTTCAACTGACCGATCAGTTCTTCCCTGCTTGATCTTCTCATATTGGAATCATTCCAGTTTAGAAATTGATAATCGAATACTTTTTATCTTGTCAAGTTATTTTTCAATATGCCGTAAACATCCTTTGAAGGTCCCATCCGGATATTTCTTTCAAGAGCTTTAAAGATTCATTGCATGAGGATTGGTTCTCCCGGTCGAAAAAAAACGGGGTTCTTGTAGGTCAGTATTTGATAATCTGTTTTAATACAACAACATATATTGCATCGAAAGCCTATTCTTCACGGTTGGCACGTTTCCCGCATTATCTAAAGTCAAACAGACGCAAACAAAAAAAATAAAATAAACGGAGGACACAGAAGATGAAAAAGACATTAGGAACGATGGTAGCGGCAATAGTGGTGGTTCTTTGCACCGGGACTTTCGCCCTGGCCGAGTATGCGGCGGCGGGCGTGGC
>Ga0302250_1000206_pt1 | contig 72818 bp, 75 predicted proteins | sample AAG_RA_Asp_MG_FD_193536 | JGI IMG/M metagenome (GOLD analysis project Ga0302250, IMG submission 193536) | Enriched activated sludge microbial communities from anaerobic digester in WTTP, New Holstein, Wisconsin, United States - AAG_RA_Asp | ecosystem: Engineered > Bioreactor > Anaerobic >... | reverse complement strand
GTTTCAGGATCGCCGTCGGCTTCAGCGTGGCGATAAGGCGCAGGTCGCTGCCGTCGCCCTGCTCGATCAGCGCCAGATCCGGCTGATTGTCTTCGAGAACGATGCGCGCCTTGCCGCGCGTTTCCTCGTCGCGGAAGCGGATGCTGATGCGCTCGCCTTCGCGATTCACGCCGCCATGGCGGACCGACTTGTCGCGGAGCAGGCTGCGCAGGTCGGCGCTGACCGCGTCGAGGCGCTTGGTCAGCGCCCCCTTCATGTCGACCTGGAGCATGAAGTGCACGCCGCCGCGCAGGTCGAGGCCGAGGTACATCGGCAACGCGCCCATGTCGGTCAGCCACTTCGGCGAACTGGAGAGCAGGTTGAGGGCGACGACGTAGTGCGGGTCGGCGGGATCGGGGTTGAAGGCCTTCTCGAGCAGATCCTTGGCCTTGAGCTGCGTGTCCGTGTCCTTCAGGCGAACCTTGACGCCGTTGGCGTCGAGGAAGAGTCCGCTCGTTTCGACGCCGGCGGCTTTCAGCGTGCTTTCGGCAAGGTCGAGTGTCTTGGTGTCCACCTTGAGGGTGGCCTTGGCGCTGGAAACCTGGACGGCGGGAGATTCGCCGAAGAAGTTCGGCAGGGTGTAGATGAAACCGATCAGCAGCGCAACGACGACGGTAATGTATTTCCAGAGCGGGTAGCGATTCATTTTTCGGTGGGGGTAAAAAGTAAGGGGAAAAACAGAGCGGGGGCCCGTGAGCCCCCGCGTTCCCGGTCCTTACAGGTTTTTCAGCGTGCCCTTGGGCAGCACGACGGCGATGGAAGGCTTCTGCATCTGCACTTCGACGTTCGCGGCGATTTCGATCGTTACGTAGTCGTCGCCGACCTTGGTGATGCGGCCGGCCATGCCGCTGGCGGTGACGACCTCGTCACCCTTGCCCAGCGCTTCGAGCAGGGCCTTGTGTTCCTTGGCTTTCTTCTGTTGCGGGCGGATCATCAGGAAGTAGAGCACGACGAACATCAGAATGATCGGCAGGAACTGCATTGCACTTTCCATGGGTCCTCCGGCGGCGGCTTGAGCGTAGGCGTTGCTGATCAGCACAGTAATCTCTCCTGGTTGGTTGATGGAACAACAGTCACAGTCTGTGTAACTGGGAATTTAACGGGGCATTGTATCACCGGGGTGGTCAGGCCGGCCCACGGGCGCGATCGGCATGGAACCGGGCGGCGTGGCCGGCCAGTTGCCCGGCCACGATCGCCTCGCGCAACTCGCGCATCAGCGTCTGGTAGTAGCGCAGGTTGTGGATTGTGTTCAGTTGCGCGCCGAGGATTTCGCCGACGCGGAACAGGTGGTGCAGATAGGCGCGGCTGAAATGGCGGCAGGTGTAGCAGTCACACGACTCGTCGAGCGGTTGCGTGTCGTTCTTGTAGCGGGCGTTGCGGATCTTGATGTCGCCGAAGCGGGTGAACAGGTGGCCGTTGCGCGCGTTGCGCGTCGGCATCACGCAATCGAACATGTCTACACCGGCCTGCACGCCGTGCACCAGATCCTCGGGGGTGCCGACGCCCATCAGGTAGCGCGGCTTGCCGGCGGGCAATTGGGGCGTGGTGTGGGCGAGGATGCGTGTCATGTCCTCCTTCGGTTCGCCGACCGAAAGGCCGCCGATGGCGAAGCCGTCGAAGCCGATTTTGGCGAGGCCGGTCAGCGACTCGTCGCGCAGGTCCTCGTACATGCCGCCCTGGACGATGCCGAAGAGGGCGTTGGTGTTGCCGAGGCGGTTGTGTTCATCGCGCGAACGTTGCGCCCAGCGCAGCGACAGGCGCATCGACTCGGCGGCCTGCGCGTGGCTGGCCGGGAAAGGGGTGCATTCGTCGAAGATCATCACGATGTCCGAGTTGAGCACGTGCTGGATGCGCATCGATTCCTCGGGGGTGAGGAACAATTTGTCGCCGTTGATCGGTGAAGAAAACTTGACGCCTTCCTCGGTGATCTTGCGCAGCGCGCCGAGCGAGAAGACCTGGAAGCCGCCCGAGTCGGTCAGGATCGGCTTGTCCCAGCCCATCAGGCCGTGCAGGCCGCCGTGCGCGCCGATGACCTCCAGCCCCGGACGCAGCCAAAGGTGGAAGGTGTTGCCGAGGCAGATCTGCGCACCGATCTCGTCGAGGTCGCGCGGGGTCATCGCCTTGACCGTGCCGTAGGTGCCGACCGGCATGAACACCGGCGTCTCGACGACACCGTGGGCAAGGGTCAGGCGGCCGCGGCGGGCGTTGCCGTCGGTGGTCAGGAGTTCAAACTGCATGGTCATCTCTTTCCAGAAGCATGGCGTCGCCGTAGCTGAAGAAACGGTAGCGTTTTGCCACGGCGTGGCGGTAGGCGGCGCGTATGGTAGCGCAACCGGCGAAAGCCGAGACGAGCATCAGCAGCGTCGACTTGGGCAGGTGGAAGTTGGTGATCAGCCGGTCGACCACCCGGAAGCGGTGGCCCGGCGTGATGAAGATGTCGGTTTCCGCCGGGCCGCACCGCAACTCGCCGCTCTGCGCCGCCGCTTCGAGCGCTCGCAGGCTGGTCGTGCCGACGGCGATGACGCGGCCGCCACGGGCGCGCGTCCGGGCAACGGCATCGACGGTGGCTTGCGGAATGTCGAAGCGCTCGGAATGCATGCGATGTTCGGCGACGTTGTGCACCCGCACCGGCTGGAAGGTGCCGGCGCCGACGTGCAGCGTCAGCCAGGCGAGTTCCACGCCTTGCTCCTTCAGGGTGTTCAGCATCGCCTCATCGAAATGCAGGCCTGCGGTTGGCGCAGCGACGGCGCCGGTGTGGCGGGCGTAAACGGTCTGGTAGCGGGTTTCGTCTTCCACTTCCGCCGCGTGACTGATGTAGGGCGGCAGCGGCAGGCGGCCGTGTTCCTCGGTGAGCGCGTACAGGTCGCCGTCGCCTTCCAGTTCCAGGGCGAAGAACTCGGCCTGGGCGCCGGTGCGCCCGACGACGCGCAGCGAAAACGCGTTTTCCAGCACGATGCGGCTGCCCGGCTTGGGCGACTTGCTGGCGCGGATCTGGGCGACGGCATGCCGGCGATCGACGATGCGTTCGATCATCACCTCGATCTGCCCGCCGCTTTCCTTCTGCCCGAACAGGCGCGCCTTGATCACCTTCGTGTCGTTGAAGACGAGCAGGTCGCCGGCGTTGAGCCATTGCGGCAGGTCGGCGAACTGCCGGTCGAACAGCGCCTCGCCGTCGACGTGCAGCAAGCGGCTGGCCGTGCGTTCGGCGGCCGGGTGCTGGGCGATCAGTTCGGGCGGGAGTTCAAAATCGAAATCGTCGAGAGTGAGCATGCTGGTGAAAATGGCTGTCCGTTTGTCAGTCAGTTGAGGTCTTGTGGGGCAAGGGTGAATCATGGATAATTCGCCCTCCTTCGGTTCGCCTCCTGCGAACCATGGCCCCGATGGCGGAATCGGTAGACGCAGCGGATTCAAAATCCGCCGCCGCAAGGCGTGCCAGTTCGACTCTGGCTCGGGGCACCACGAATACTTCCCTTCGTTCCTTCAGCATCGTTCGCGTCCGGCCCGGCCGCCGAAAAGGCGCGATTCTATCGTTTGTGGCGTTCGCCGTCTCGCGTTTGCCGCCTGAACACCGGCTAACCACAGCATCATCTGGTTCTGGTGGGTCGCTTTTCAACTCGGCTGCGGGAGTGCAATCAGAATTGCAATGCAATATCCGACGCTAAACGCGCGGAATGAATAGCGCCGGACTGACATCAAAGAACTGGCCGAGCTTTGCGGCAAGCTTCGCGCTAATGTTCCGCTTGCCAAGCAAAATCGCCGACAGGTTGCTCTGCGCAACGACGCCCGCCAGATCCTCTTGCTTCAGTCCGCGCGCCTCCATCAAAAAACGCAACGCTTGGGCCGGGTCGGCCGGCGAAATCGGGAAGTGTTCGCGCTCGTACAGCGAGACGAGATCGCTCACTACTTCCAGAAAACCTGACAGGGGATGGTCCTCGTCTTCGCCGACAACGGCCAAAACCGCGTTCATCAACGCCACCGCGCGGTCATAGTCGTCGTCGGTGCGGATCGGGCGAAGATCCGCAATCGACTCGAAAGCCAGCCACGAAGCCTGGAGCGCCGGGATGTCCAGCTGAGCGTGTGCGGTCATCATGATTACACCTTTCCTTGCCTATAACGTTTGCACCATTCATCGTATTCGCGATGCGTCATGACTTCCTGCACGAAAACTTTCTTGAACCGGTATCGGATGACAACAACGACGCGATAGTTGTTTCCCGCCACGTCAAACACAACGTAAGGCGGCACGTAGTCCGCCGAGTTGAACAACTCGCGCACATGATTGAAATCCCGGAAATCGACATGCTCAACCAGTGTGTGCCACAGCCTTAAAGCCGATTCAGCCTCTGGATGCCTTTGCCAGAACTCCCGCAACGGCTTGAGTGAGATGATGTGCATGAGGTGATTATATCGATTTGATATAATTCGACAAGCGTTTGCTGCCTCACGGCCGGCTAACCAGCAAGTCAAACACGACCCGCGCGAACCCGGCCGCCTTCTTCGGGTCCGCCAGCAACTGCATCATCTGGTTCTGGTGGGCGGCGCCGCTGTCCATGATGGCGTCGTCGATGGCCTTGGAGAAATCGCCCAGCAGCGCCTGCTCGGGCGCGTTGTTCGCGATCTGCTTCATCACCTTGTCGTTCTCGCCGACCTTGTCGCGGATGGTGTAGGCGTAGTTCACCATGTCCTTTTCGGTGAGCTGGTCGGCGACGAAGATCTCGTTCAGGCGGCGGATGATCTGCGAGAGAAACTCCTCCTTCTTGTCGCCGGGTTTCGCCGTGCCCAGGCCTTCGCCCGGCTCCAGCTGGTATTCGCCGGTGTTCTGCTCGAGCTTCAGGTCCTGCTGGCGGATCTTCGCCACGCGGTAGTGGCTGAGCACCACGTTGTCGAGGTCGATTTCGTCTTCTTCGAGCAACTCCTCGCGCAGCATCGGCCGCAGGTTGCGGGCATACAGGCTGAGCTTTTCCAGGTCGGTGTCGTCGTAATCGACGATCTGCGACATGAACTCATAGAAGCGCACGAAGGTACCCAGATCCTTCTTGAAGATTTCCAGCGCGTCCTTTTCCTTCTGGCATTCCTTCAGGCTGTTCTCGGCGTTGGCGATCAGCACCGCGTCGCCGGTTTTCTTCGTGCGCTCGAACATCATCCGGGCCAGCTTGAACGCCTCGACCGCCGACTTGTAGCGCTGCTGCCAGCGCTGCACCGCCGGCTTGCAGATGTTGGCGATCGCCGCGCTGCTCTTGTTCTTCACATAGAAGGCGACACAGAACTGTTCCACCTCCGGCCAGGTGAAGATGCCCGCCGCGCGCAGCTTGTCGTGCAGGGTAAAGATCAGGTTCGGGTCGGAGACATCGGCCAGTTCCGCCGTCTGGTAATAGGGCTGGAACGCTTCGAGGACGTCGTCCGGCTCGTTGAAGAAGTCGAGCACGAAGGTACCCGTCTCGGCCTTGTTCGGATAGGTGCGGTTGAGGCGCGACAGCGTCTGCACGCATTCCACCCCGGCCAGCTTCTTGTCCACGTACATCGCGCACAGCTTGGGTTGGTCGAAGCCGGTCTGGAACTTGTTGGCGACGATCATCACCTGATAGTCGTCCGAATCGAAGGCCTTGCGCAGGTCGCGGCCCTTCAGCCCGGGATTCATGCTGGTCTCGGTGAATTTGCGGCCGATCAGGTCCGCCGCATTCGGGTCTTTCTCGCCGAACTGCACCTCGCCGGAAAAGGCGACCATCGCGTGGATCTTCTGATAGCCCTTGCCGGCGATGTACTTGTCGAAACACTGCTTGTAGCGCACCGCCTCCTTGCGCGAGCTGGTCACCACCATCGCCTTGGCCTGGCCGTTGAGCAGGCCCAGCACGTTGTTGCGGAAGTGTTCGACGATCACCATCACCTTCTGCGCGATGTTGTGATCGTGCAGGCGCACCCACTGGTTGAGCCGCACCCGCGCGCGTTTGCTCTCGACTTCCTGGTCGGCTTCCTGAATCTTCAGCGCCAGCTTGTAGGCCACCTTGTAGTTCGTGTAGTTCTTCAGCACATCGAGAATGAAACCCTCCTCGATGGCCTGACGCATGCTGTAGACGTGAAACGCCGCCGGCTTGTTGGTCTTCGAGGGCTCCTCGGCAGGATTAGGGCGGCGGCCGAACAGTTCCAGCGTCTTCGATTTGGGCGTCGCGGTGAAGGCGAAAAAGCTCAGGTTGCCGGAGGCCGGGCGCGCGGCGACCGTCGCGGCGATGATCTCCTCGCTGTCCGGCGCTTCTTCCTCGTCCCCGTTGCCAGCCTCCTTCATCAGCACTTCCTTCATCTTCCGCGCCGTCAAGCCGCTCTGCGACGAATGCGCCTCGTCGGCGATGATCGCGTAGCAGCGCGCCTTGAGGCTGACGCTGTCTTCAATCGCCTTGAGCACGAAGGGAAAGGTCTGGATCGTGACGATGATGATCGGCTGTGCGTTCTCCAGCGCGCTTGCCAGTTTCTCGGACTTCGAGCCGTCGCCTTCCTTGTTGTTGATGCGCCCGACCACGCCGTCGGTGTGTTCGAACTGGGTGATCGTGTCCTGCAGCTGCGCATCGAGCACCGTGCGGTCGGTGACGACGATCACCGAATGGAACTGCTTGCTGCCGTCGTCCCTGTACAGCGACGACAACTGATGCGCCACCCAGGCAATCGAGTTGGACTTGCCCGAACCGGCGCTGTGCTGGATCAGGTATTTCTGCCCCGGACCTTCTTCCCGGGTCTTCGCGAGCAGCTTGCCGACCACGTCCCACTGGTGATAACGCGGGAAGATCAGGCTCTCCTTCCTGTACTTGCGGCACTCCCAGTCCTCCTTGTCCTCGATCTGCAGATGCACGAAGCGGGCGAGGATGTCGAGCAGATTGTCCGGCCGCAGCACCTCGTTCCACAGGTAATCGGTGGCGTAGCGGTTCACGTCCTCCGGCACGTCGTTGCCGGCGCCGCCGTCGGCCGTGCCCTTGTTGAAGGGCAGGAAAACCGTGTTCTCGCCCTCCAGCCGCGTCGCCATGTGCACCTCGTACTGGCTCACCGCAAAATGCACCAGCGCGCCGCGCTTGAAAGAGAGCAGCGGTTCCGCCTTCTTCGCCAGCGGATCGACCGGCAGCCGCGTCGTCTTGTACTGGCGGAGGGCGCGTTCGACCGCTTGCTTGAACTCCGATTTCAGCTCCAGCGTCGCCACCGGCAGGCCATTGACAAAGAGCACCAGGTCGATGCGCCAGGCCTTGGCCTTGGCGCCCGTCTCCGCAAGTTGCGCCGCCGACGCCCACGGGCTATAGACCAGCTCCGGCACCACGCGCAGGCGGTTCTTCGCATAGCGCGCCAGCGTGTCCGGATTCAGCTCGTGCTCGGGCCTGAACTGGCACAGCGACAGGCGCGCATTGCGGTCGCGCAGCTCGTGGCGCAAGACGCCCAGCGTGCCGAAGCGGCGGCTGTCGGCGTTGGTCGCGTTCGGGTCGGCCTTGGCCAGCTGGCCGGCGACCAGTTCGAGGAACTTCTGCGCGCTGTCCTTCGGATGGTTGGCGCAGAAACGCTGCCACTGCGCCGGCTGCGTTTCCTGAACGAAGGCCAGCACGTCCTCGGAGTAAAGAGCAAGTGCTTGGTTGTACCCCTTCTGGGTACCGAGCAGCCAGCCGTGCGCCTGCAATTGCCGGAGGATATCGTCCTGGAAGATGCGTTCGCTGGCTTGGTCGCTCATGGCTGGGTTCGGGTTGGTGGGCTGGTGGAAGGAAGATCAGGCAGCAGCGGGCTGCCAGTCGCGGACGTCGATCTTGCCGGTGACGGCGGCGGAAATCAGTGCGGTGCGGCGTTCTTGGAGTAGAGAAATTTGTATTTCTGCTTTGGAAGAAAGCAGATTAAACCGGTCCAATGTATTTGAAACGAAATTGGCAATCTCATCTTGCTCGCCAATCGGTGGTACAGGAAAAACAAAATCGACCGCGTCCGCAACATTGAATTGCTTTTGGGCAGCACCATACGAACACAACTCAACTTGTTGCCTTCCCACCCAAGTATTCATTGCTGCACACAACCAATCAGAATTGAACAGACCTCTGCGAATCACAACAACAGACGCACAGTTTGCCCCCTCTAGTTCCTTCGGCACTACCGCAGTTACACCGGGATAACCGACGCGAATGCACACCAGATCGCGGTGACTTAGTCTCGACGGCAACAACCTATCACTGTCTTCTGGCGACATTCGTCTGGCATTTGAAAGATCCAACTCATGCTCTTTTACATCACCACCAAAAAGGAAATAAACGCCTTCATCTCGTGTGTAGGTCGAAGGGTTTATTACCAAGCCCACACCAATTTTCGGCGAAATGTGTTTTAGCCGCTTAACAATCCAATGCGCCGGCATTTCACCCAGCCATTCCACCCCGGAATCCTTCATCGGGGCACTGGGGTTGAGGCCTTTGGTCACGGCATGGCTGATGACCGCCTGGCGCTTTTCCTTGAGCAGTTCAATCAGCCGCTGCTGTTTCTCGATCAGTGCGTCGATCTTCGCGGTTTCGTGGTCGAGGAAAGAAACGATTGCAACCTGTTCCTTTTCGCACGGTATTGGGCATCCAATATCACCCAATAGCTCCAAATTCAGACCATCCCTGAGGTCACCGCCCGCAGTGTTGCGGATATTTTGGTAATTTGAATCCAACCACCAATACAGATAACGAGCATTTATGCCGGCATGCGGCACGATGGCAGCCATCGATTGGTTGCATGTGGCGTCTATCGCAAGCTGAGCAATCATTCCTTTTGTTTTTCCCTGCCCAGCAAGTGCCATGACCAGAGAACACTTCGGAATCCATTTTGCACTACTGTTCTTGTAAGCTGATTCCGTAATGTATGTCGAGGCCTCGGTGATTGTTCTTTGGTTAACCTCTCCAGAATTCAACCAAGGTACTGAGCCATTTTCCCAATACTCTTCAATGGCCTTGGAAGGGGTGCCGCCTGCATATAGCGTCGAGATCCACCTCAAATGCACAGCGCCCCATTGCTCCGGCAGTTTATCTGACCACTCCACCCCAGAATCCCGATACGCCGGATAAGCCTTGTACCGACTCATTTGCGCCCCCACTGTGTTCGGCATATTTCTCTCAACGCCGTTGAGACTTTTTCGAGGCCGGGCGTTTGGTTCATCTGGTTTCATCATGGTCAGCTACGCGCGAAGGCCAGCAGGGGCGCGATGTCGTGGGCATCGGCGGCTTGCAGGGCGGCGATGTAATCTCGCCGGATCGGCGTGGCGTCGGTAAGGTTGGCGTCCGCCAGGCGGCGGCAGCCCCACGTGAAGCGCGGCTGACCCAGGCGTTCGGCGAGCAGGTCGCTCATCATCCGGGCATGCCGTCCGTTGCCGTTGGGAAATGCATGAATTGCGACGAGGCGGTGGTGAAAACGGACGGCGATTTCATCGGCCGGATAGGTGCCATGCTCGATCTGGTAGCGCACGTCGTCGAGCAGGTTTTTCAGCTCAACGCCGATGTGGCGCCAATCGACGCCGATGTTCTTGTCGGAGCGGCGGAATTGGCCGGCCCACTTCCAGGTTTCGCCGAACATCCGCCGATGCAGTTGGCGCAGGAAGTCCTCGCTGAGAATGTCCTTGCGCTGTCGGCGTGCCCACTTGTCACCTTCGCCGATGTTGAGTTGTTCCCACTCGTTGAGTTCTGCCTGTGTGCCGAGATGGCCAGGGATCAGGCTGGCCAGTTCGTCGGGGTCCAGCGGCGTGGCACCAGGCGCGTAGTCGAGATTGACGGTTGTTTGAGTGGCCATCGGTTTCAACGCCCTCGCCACAACGCGCGACGTGAACCTTTGAGCAGGCTGTCGGCTAGGGCGCGAGTTTGAGCCTCGAGGGTTTCGGGCGAGGTGGCTTGAGCTTCCAATGCCATGCTGTGGCTGATGGTGGCCATCTGCTGGCGAGCGATATCGGTAGCGCGTGCTTCCAGCGTGTCGGTTAGCGACTGCTTCGGCACCAGGGCGTATTGCAATTCGCAACCCAGCGCCTCGGCGGCTCGGCGCAAAGAGCCGAGGCTGATGGTGTCGTCGGCCTCCGAGTTTTCCAGGCGGGTAACGGTGGAAGTGGTCACGCCCAGGGTTCTGGCTTGATGGGTTGCGGTCATGCCGAGCGCCTCGCGAATGGCTTTCAGCCAACCGGCGGCGGGACGTGGCGGTAACTCTGCAGCGCGCCAGCGGCCGAGCGCGGCGTCGATTTGGCGGAGTTTGAGCTCAGTGAAGTTCATTTTGTAAATTGCACTATGGCGCAAACTTATGTATTTAATTATTGCATTATAGAGCAATAATTGTTCTTTGAAAATTGCGTTGTAGTGCAATTATATGGAGTAAAGCGCTTGCTCGGCCCTCGATTGTGCATGCTCCACGTGCTCATGAATGCACCTCGCGCAGCAGGTCCATGATCTCCTTGCTCACCGCGTCGAGGTCGGCGTCGATCTCTTCCAGCGGGCGCGGCGGCTGGTATTGGTAGAAGTGGCGGTTGAAGGGGATTTCGTAGCCGACGATGCCGATTTCGCCGTCCCGGGCGTCGCGCTTGCCGGCGTCGATCCAGGCGTCCGGCACGTGCGGCTGCACTTCCTTGAGGAAATAGGCTTCGATGACGTCGTCCACCGGGCGGCTCGGGTCGAGGGCGATGTTCTCGAAGTCGCGCAGGTCGCCGTCGGCCTGGTATTCGACGATGTTCTGGCCGACGGGGAACAGGCCATGGAGCCGCGCCGGTTTGCCCTTGTGCAGTTTCTTGATGACTTTCTCGGCGGCCGGGTTCTTCCAGCTGACGGCATCGGCGAGCTGCTTTTTCTCCCTGGTGTCGAGGCTGATGCCGGCTTCCTGGCAGGCGGCCTTGAGCGCGTCGTCCCAGGTGTTGAAGTCGTCGCACTGCGCCGTGCCGATCGCCTGTTGCAGTTGCCGGGCCTTGTGCAGGAGGCGCTGCTGGCTGAGCCAGGTTTCGGCGTCGAGCAGGTCCTTGATCTGCTTTTCCTTGAGTTCGGCGAAGTGGTGCTTGCAGTGGGCGCGGATCGCTTCGGCGTGCTCGGCGAGCCGGCCGTAGTTTTCGCCGTCGGCTTCATCGTTCCAGTGGTCGCAACCATATTCGGCGTAGATCCACTGCGCGGCGGCGTTGAGCGCGCCGGTCGGGAAGCGCAGCGGGGCGATGCGTTCGTCGCTGAACTGCCAGGAGAGGCGCAGCGGGCGTTCGACGGTGATGCGGCGGTAGCCGAATTCGTGCGTCCGGAAAATCTTGCTGGCGAAGGTCTTGGGGGCTTCGGTTTTTGCGGATGTTGCTTGCCGGCCGCGGTTGCTCTTCTGCTCGGCGGGCTTGTCGAGTTCGCGCGCGTCGACGACTTCGAAGTTGCCGAAGCAGCGGGTGATGGTGGCGATGTCGGCCTCATCCATCACGTTGCGCTTGCTGCCGAGCGACTTGCGCATCTTGCCGCAGAGGTTGACGCCGTTGATGAGCTGTACCTTGCCCTTGCGCTCGGCGGTTTTCTTGTTGGTCAGCACCCAGACGTAGGTGGCGATGCCGGTGTTGTAGAACATGTCGGTGGGCAACGCGACGATGGCTTCGAGCAGGTCGGCTTCCAGGATGTGGCGGCGGATTTCCGATTCACCGGAACCGGCGCCGCCGGTAAACAGTGGCGAGCCGTTGAGGATGATGCCGATGCGCGAGCCGCTATCCCCGCCCTGGCCGTCCTTCGGGTCGCGCAGCTTGCTGAGCAGGTGCAGCAGGAAGAGCAGCGAGCCGTCGGAAACACGCGGCAGGCCGGGGCCGAAGCGGCCGTCGTAGCCCTTGAGCGTGTGCTCGTCGACGATGGTGCCCTCGATCTTCTTCCAGTCCACGCCGAACGGTGGATTGGAGAGCATGTAGTCGAACTTGCTGGCGTAGAGGTGATCGTTGGAGAGGGTGTTGCCGAGCTTGATCTGGCTGACGTCCTGCCCCTTGATCAGCATGTCGGCCTTGCAGATGGCGTAGCTCTCGGGGTTGAGTTCCTGGCCGAAGGCGCGGATCACGGCCTGCGGATTGAGTTCGTGCACGTATTCCATGCCGGCGGAGAGGAAGCCGCCGGTGCCGGCGGTCGGGTCGTAGATGGTGCGGATGATGCCGGGCTGGGTCAGCGCCGCGTCGTCTTCCATGAACACCAATGAGGTGGTGAGGCGGACGATGTCGCGCGGGGTGAAGTGCTCGCCGGCGGTTTCGTTGGAGCTTTCGGCAAAGCGCCGGATCAGCTCCTCGAAGACCAGGCCCATTTCGTAGTTGGAAACGGCCCGCGGGCTGATGTCCATGGTCCGGACCTTTTGCACGACCTTGTAGAGCAGGTTGGCGTCGTTCAGCAGACCGATGAATTCGGCGAACTTGAAGTGATCGAAAATCTCGCGGGCGTCCCTGGAAAAGCACTGGATGTAGCGCTCCAGGTTGGCCTTGATGCCGGCTTCGCCGAGCGTGCCGAGATCCATCGGCGAGGTGTTGAAGAAGGCAAGGCCGTTGGTGGCACGCAGCAGCATCTTTTCCTGCGCTTCTTCCGGCAGTTTCATTGCTTCGACGACCGGCAGCTGCTTGAGCACGGCCTCCTTGCTGGCAGCGAAGACGCATTCGAGTCGGCGCAGCAGGGTGAAGGGCAGGATGATGCGGCCGTACTGGCTTTGCTTGAAATCGCCGCGCAGCAGGTCAGCGAGGGTCCAGATATCGGCGGCGAGATTGTTGGTTTCCTGGGTCATTGTTGTTTTTGTCGGCTGAAACGGGGAGAGGCAATTTTACGCTGCGGTTTCCGTTGGCGTACGGGGGCGCAAAGAGTGTGAATTACTGCACACCCGCGAATCCGCATCTCGCGTTATAAAGGCGTATTACTAAAGTTATACGTCTCGCCGCGTGCCTGATTTCCGGGCTGCCGCTGCCGGACCGGAGGCCGTCCATGCACTGGCGCAATGAATACTCGCTGGGGATCGTCGAGATCGACAGCCAGCACAAGCAGTTGATCGGCCTCTTCGGGGCCATCGAGGAGGCCATTCGGGAGGGGCAGAGCTGGTCGTCAATCTATTTTCTGGTCGCCGAATTGAAGGATTTCGCGCGCTTCCATTTCACCTGCGAAGAAGCGCTGATGCGCCTGTTCGATTTTCCGGATCTCCGTTTGCATACCGCGGAGCACGCGCATTTCTTCAAGGTGCTCGCCGAAATCGAGAAGAATTCGATCAACAAGGCGATCGAAAGGGAGTTGGTCGAATTTCTCCGTGTCTGGATGACCAAGCACATCGTCGGTTCCGACCGCGGTTTCGCCCAGCATGTTCTTTCCGGAGCCGCAGTGGTGTGCTCCTGACTGATTCCTGACTGTGGGCCGTTCGGGAGTAAACTCCGCGCTTCGAAGATCGATCGTCTGGAGGGAGCATGGAATTTCTGACCTGTGTGGTGGCCGCCGAGGAGGATGAATATCCCGAGGTTGCCGTATCGGGTGCGCCGTTGAAGCAATGGAGCGGCTTCGAGGCGCCCGGGCTGGATACGACGCGGATCGCCGCCTTGCACTCCCTGCTGACCGGTGACTCGCTGCACGAGGCGCTCGATCGCTATGAGCCGGTGTTCGTCACCGAAGGCGAGGACGAAACGCTGCTCCTGCGCATCGACCCCGAGTTGTTCGACGCCCTGGCGCAGCTCGACGACGAAGCGCTGGAAGAATTGGCCGGGGAGCTGGCGGCGAACGAGTTGTACGAAGACGAGGGCATTGATCCCGAGGAGGTCCTGGCGTATCTCACGGCAATGGTCGAACTCGCGCAACTCGCCGAGTCGCAGGATCAGGCACTGTTCGTCTGGATCAAGTTGCTGCAGGATTGAGTTGAGCTGTCCCGGATGGTCCTACTCAGCCGATCTTGAAGGCGATGCGGATGCCGGTGATCAGCATCTGCACGGCGATCGCGGTCAGGATCAGGCCCATCAGGCGTTCCAGCGCTTCCATGCCGGCCTTGCCGAAGAGGCGGGAAAACCAGCCGGAGGCAAGCAGCAGCGCGGCGTTGATCAGGCATGCAAGGACGACGGCGCCGACCCACAGCAGCGTCTCGCCATTGGAATGGCGCGAGGCGAGCAGCACGGTCGCCAGCGCCGAGGGGCCGGCAATCATCGGGATGGCCAGCGGCACGATCAGCGGTTCGGTGGCGGTTTCGTGCTCGGCCGCCGTGTGCTTGGGCGGCGGGAAGGCCATGCGCAAGGCGATCAGCAGGAGGATCACGCCGCCGGCGATTTCCAGTGCCGGGTCGCTCAGGCGCATGGCGTAAAGCAGCCAGTCGCCGACGAACAGGAACCCGACCAGCACCAGCGTGGCGATCGCGCATTCGCGCAGGATGATGCGCGGCCGGCGCGCTTCCGGCGTGTTGCGCAGCAGCGAGAGCACGAAAGGCATGTTGCCGAGCGGGTCGAGCACGAGGAGCAGCAGGAAGACCGAGGAAAAGAGTTCGCCGTTCATTGTTGTCATTGTTGCGTGTCTGTCGAGATGATTGCCCGGCCGAGCCGGACGGCCCCCCGGAAAATAGCAAATATCCGGGGGTGTCGCCTTGCATTCGCGAAATATTTGCGCGGTTCCTGTAAGAATTCGCCTGCTTGTGCGTCTAATGGGTAAAACCTTTCAGGAGAAGAGGCATGCGCGACACGTTCCCGCTGTTGGTCAAGACCGACTTCCCGCCGATCCGGCGCGGCAAACAGGAAACCCTGCAGGCCAATCTCGGCTATCGCTGCAACCAGTCGTGCTTTCATTGCCACGTGGCGGCCAGTCCGAAGCGCACCGAAGAAATGAGTCGGGAAACCATGGAGGTATTGCTGGACTTCGCGCGTCGGCAAGCGATCCAGACGCTTGATCTGACCGGTGGCGCGCCGGAGATGAACCCGCATTTCCGCTGGCTGGTCGGCGAAGCCCGGGCGATGGGGCTGCGCGTGATCGACCGCTGCAACCTGACCATCCTCAACGAACCGGGCTACGAGACGCTGGCGGTGTTCCTCGCCGACAACGCGGTCGAGATCACCGCCTCGCTGCCCTGCTATCTGGAAGAGAACGTCAACAAGCAGCGCGGCGACGGCGTTTTCCAGTCCAGCCTCGATGGGTTGCGCCAGCTCAACGACCTGGGCTATGGCCTGCCGGACAGCGGGCGGGTGCTCAACCTCGTCTACAACCCGCTCGGGCCATCCCTGCCGCCCGACCAGGTGCGGCTGGAGCAGTCCTACAAGGAACAGCTGGCGACGCGCTACGGCATCGTCTTCAACCACCTTTTCGCGCTGACCAACATGCCCATCCAGCGCTTCGGCAGCCAGCTCATCTCGCGCAACGAGTTCCACCCGTACATGGCGCTGCTCAAGGGGGCTTATCGCGCCGACAACCTGTATGGCGTGATGTGCCGCAGCCTGATATCGGTGAGTTGGCAGGGCTATGTGTTCGACTGCGATTTCAACCAGATGCTCGGCTTGCATCCGGGCGGAGCGGAAGCGCGACCGGTGCATCTTTCCGAGTTGCTGGAGACGGATTTCGCGGGCCGGCCGATCCGCGTGGCCGATCATTGTTACGGCTGCACCGCAGGGCAGGGCAGCAGTTGCGGCGGGGCGCTGGGATCGGAAAAAGCATCGGAACCGGCTGCGGCTTCGTGAAAGGAGAATGCAAATGCACGGTTTTTTTCGATTCCTGACCGCACTGGCCGGTTCGCTTTTCTTCTCTTCCGCGTTTGCAGCCGAGCCGCCACTCAAGTTCGGCGTCGGCCTATTCCAACCGGACAAGGACAAGAACGACGCGACCTACCGCCCGCTGGCCGATTACCTCACCGCCCGGCTGAACCGGCCGGTGCAGTTGCGCACCGTCGATAGTTGGGAAGGACTCGCCAAGTCGCTGGCCAACGGCGAGACCGACATCGCCCTGCTCGGACCGTGGGGCTACGTGCTGGCCAACCACCAGTCGGGCGCGCAGGTCATCTCCACGATCCTCTACGACGGCAAGCCCGAGTATTTCGCGATCATGGTGACGCATCCGGATTCGGGCATCCGCTCACCGGCGGATTTGAAAGGACGGAGCTTCGCTTTCGGCGACAAGGGGTCCACCTCCGGTTACCTGATCCCGCTGCACTACCTGATGACGCAGGGCATCACGCCGGAAAGCTACTTCGCCAAGGTGGTGCACTCCTCGCATCAGGCGATTCAGACCCAGGTCACGCAGGGCGTGCTCGACGCCGGCGCTGATTACAACCGCAACCGCAACGCGATGATTGAACAGGGGCTGATCAAGGCCGAACGCTCGAAGATCATCTGGCACTCTCGAGGCTGAATTGTTTTCAGGGGAAGAGGGCTCGGCTTGCGGCTGCAATCATCCGGAGGAGGTCGGCGATGCTTTCGTCGAGCGCTCGAACCGCATCCATGCGCGGCCGAGGGCGACGGCAGCGCGTTTCCCGGACGTTCTTCAGCGTTTGAGTGCCTTGCCCATGGTCGCGCGCTTTCGCGTCGGCGGCTGCCGTATTGGCGTGGTGCATGGCGATGCCGACTCGCTCGCCGGATGGCGCTTCGACGCCAAGGCGCTGGATGCGCCGGAGAATCGCGCCTGGCTGGAGGCTGTGTTTCGCGCCGCGCAGGTCGACGTATTCGCCAGCCGCCGCACCTGCCTGCCGGCGCTGCGACGTTTCCCCTGCGGTTCGGTGATCAACAACGGCGCGGCCGGTTTGCTGAACTTCAGCGGTACGCGCTATGGCGCGCTCACCTGGATCGGCGTCACGCCGCCCGTGCAAGAGGCTCTCTACGGCGGCGTCTGCGTAGGCGCGCATGTTCATGCGTTGCCGGTCGCCTATGACCACGCGGCGTGGGTGACGCGTTTTCTCGCCAACTGGCCACCGGGGTCGGAGGCGTGGTTGTCCCACTACCGGCGAATCGTCGCAGGGCCGGAGTATCTGCCGGAAAACGCGGCTCGGGAAAACGGGCTGGGTGTAAGAAACCTGTCGGTACGCACGACTAACGGATGAACGCTGATCACGCAATCGGAGCAACCATGCAATTCAGGAAACTTGGCCTGCTTGTTGTGCTTGCGATGATTTTCGCCGCATTCTTCGTCCTTGATCTTGGCCAGCATTTCAACCTGCAGACCCTCAAGGCCCAGCAGTCGGCGATCGAAACCTTCCGCGCCGGCCAGCCGCTGCTGGCCGCGGCTCTCTATTTCGCGCTCTATGTGCTGATGTCGGCGCTCTCGCTGCCCGGCGCGGCGCTGCTGACGCTGGCGGGCGGCGCCGTGTTCGGTCTGCTGTGGGGAACGGTGATCGTCTCGTTTGCCTCGACCGTCGGCGCAACGCTGGCCTTCCTGATCGCCCGCTTCCTGCTGCGCGACTGGGTGGCCGGGCGCTTCGGCCAGCGCCTGCAGGCCATTGACGCGGGCGTGCGGCGCGAGGGCGCGTTCTACCTGTTTACCCTGCGCCTGGTGCCCGTGTTCCCCTTTTTCGTGATCAACCTGCTGTTCGGACTGACGGCGATGAGAGCGTCGACTTTCTACTGGTGCAGCCAGATCGGCATGTTCGCCGGCACCGTGGTGTATGTGAATGCCGGCACCCAACTGGCGCAACTCGATTCGCTGTCCGGCATCCTGTCGCCGGGGCTGCTTGGTTCATTCGTCCTGCTCGGCGTGTTCCCGCTGTTGGCACGCCGGATCGTCGAAGCCGTGCGTGCCAATCGGGTCTATGCGGGCTGGAAAAAGCCGGCACGCTTCGACCGCAACCTCATAGTGATCGGAGCCGGCAGCGCCGGGCTGGTGACGTCGTACATTGCCGCCGCCGTCAAGGCGAAAGTCACGTTGGTGGAAAAGCACAAGCTGGGCGGCGACTGCCTCAATACCGGCTGTGTGCCGTCCAAGGCGCTGATCCGCTCGGCGAAGCTGCTCTCGCACATGGCGCGTTCCAGGGAGTTCGGCATCGACTCGGCGACGGCGAAGTTCGACTTCGCCACGGTGATGGAGCGTGTGCAGGCGGTGATCCGCAGCGTCGAGCCGCACGATTCGGCGGAGCGCTACACGTCGCTGGGCGTCGATGTCGTGCAGGGAACGGCCCGCATCGTCTCGCCGTGGGAAGTGGAGGTTACGGGCGAGGGCGGCACCCAGAGAACGCTGACCACGCGCAGCATCGTCATCGCCGCCGGCGCGCGGCCGTTCGTGCCGCCGATTCCTGGCATCGACGAGGTCGGCTATCTGACCTCGGACACGGTCTGGAGCCTGCGCGAATTACCGCGCCGGTTGGTGGTGCTCGGCGGCGGGCCGATCGGATCCGAATTGACGCAAGCCTTTGCCCGCCTCGGCGCACAGGTGACGCAGGTGGAAATGGCGCCGCGCCTGCTGATGCGCGAAGACCCGGAGGTTTCCGAACTCGTGGCGCAGCGCTTCCGTGCCGAGGGCGTTGCCGTGCTGACCGGGCATCAGGCCAAGGCGTTTCTGGTGGAGAACGGCGAGAAGATTCTCGTCGCCGAGCACGCCGGACAGGAGGTGCGCATTCCCTTCGACGCCGTGCTGGTCGCCGTCGGCCGTGCGGCCAACCTGAAAGGCTACGGGCTGGAAGAACTGGACATCCCGACCGGGCGTACGGTGGACACCAACGAATTCCTGCAGACCCGCTTTTCCAACATTTATGCGGCAGGCGACGTGGCCGGGCCGTTCCAGTTCACCCACACGGCCGCGCACCAGGCGTGGTACGCGGCGGTCAACGCGCTGTTCGATCCGTTCCGGAAATTCAAGGTGGACTACGCGGTGATCCCTTGGGCGACCTTCGTCGAACCGGAAGTCGCGCGCGTCGGCCTCAACGAACTCGAAGCACGGGAAAAGGGCATTCCCTGCGAAGTGACCACTTACGGCATTGACGACCTTGACCGCGCCATCGCCGACGGCGAAGCCCACGGTTTCATCAAGGTGCTGACGGAGCCGGGCAAGGACCGTATTCTTGGCGTGACGATCGTCGGTGAACACGCCGGCGATCTGATCGCCGAGTACGTGCTGGCCATGAAGCAGGGCATCGGCCTGAACAAAATCCTCGGCACCATCCACATCTACCCGACGCTGGCCGAGGCCAACAAGTACGTCGCCGGTGTCTGGAAGAAGGCGCACGCGCCGGAGAAGCTGCTGGCGTGGGTCGAACGTTTTCATGCCTGGCGGCGGGGGTGATTCACGTGTTTTCTTTCAAGGAAACGCTGAAGTATTCGTCACCCCGGCGAAGGCCGGGGTCCAGTGCGTTGAATTTCCTGGATTCCGGCTTTCGCCGGAATGACGAACGTGCACGAAATCGGCGCCTTTCTGATAGGGAGGGGAGGTGGGCGTTGGGTGTCTTTTGTGTTCTGGCAGCGGCGTCGGCGCTTGCCGATGGTGGTTGGGTCGGGCGCTTTCCGTCAGCCGGGGATTTCCCGCCTCCGCCCTGGAAGGTCGAACGGCTTGATGAGCGTGTGCCGCCGACGCGCTATGGTCTGCGTGTCTGGGACGGCGTCGCGGCGGTCGAGGCGCAGGCCAGCAAGAGCATGGCGCTGTTTGGCCGCCCGCTTGAAATCGACCTGCGGAAAACACCGTTCCTCTGCTGGCAATGGCGGATCGATGCGCCGGTGGCCACGGCGGACATGACGCAGAAATCGGGCGACGACTACGCCGCGCGTGTCTATCTCACCTTCAATGTGCCGCCCGACCAACTGGGCGTGCTCACCCGCGCCGGACTGGCGCTGGCGCGTTCGATTTATGGCAATCAGGTGCCGGACGCCGCCCTCAATTACATCTGGGATAACCGTCATCCCGTCGGCACCGTGCAGGCGAACGCTTATACCGATCGCGCCCGGATGCTGGTGCTGCGTTCGGGCGGCGGTTTAGCCGGGCGCTGGGTGGCGGAACGGCGCAATGTGCTGGAGGATTATCGGTTGGCTTTCGCTGAGTTGGGCGATACCGGCGGACAGTTGCGCGGCCTCGCCATCGCCAGCGACACCGACAACACCGGCGAGGAAGCGCACGCCGGCTTCGCCGATTTCCGTTTCGTCGCCACGGCGGGCGAGTGCCCGGCGCCGAGCGGGGGATAGGCCGATACCATGCGTCTCTCGATCATCATTCCCGTGCTCAACGAGGCCGAGACCATCGCGGCGCGGCTCGATGCCCTGCAGGCGCTGCGGGCGAGGGGCATGGAGGTGATTGTCGTCGATGGCGGCAGTACCGACGGGAGCGCCGGGCGGGCGGCGCCGTTCGCCGATCGTGTCATCACTGCGCCGCGCGGTCGCGGCCGGCAGATGAACGCCGGGGCGGAACAGGCGACCGGCGAGGTGCTGCTGTTCCTGCATGCCGACACCGTGCTGCCGGACTTGGCGGTCAAACGGATCGAGGAGGTGATGGAAGGCGGCGCGCTCTGGGGGCGTTTCGACGTGCGCATCGAAGGCGCCTCCATCATGCTGCCGGTTGTGGCCGCGCTGATGAACATGCGTTCGCGCCTGACCGGCATCGCTACCGGCGATCAGACGATCTTCATCACGCGCGAGGCGTTCGCGCGCGTCGGCGGCTTTCCGGATATTCCGCTGATGGAGGACATTGCGTTTTCCTCGGCGATGCTCCGGATCGCGCGTCCGGCCTGTCTTGCCGAAAAGGTTACGACCTCGGGGCGGCGCTGGGAGAAGCACGGGGTGTGGCGCACGATCCTGACGATGTGGTGGCTGCGCCTGCGTTTCTGGCTCGGTGTCAGTCCGCAGGCGCTTGCCCGGGAGTACGGCTATGTCCCGCGACATGACTGAGTGCGCGATCGCGATCCTGGCCAAGGCCCCCGTCCCGGGCCTGGCCAAGACGCGGCTGATCCCGCATCTGGGCGCCGAGGGCGCCGCAGCGCTGCAACGCTGGCTGCTGCGGCGCACGCTGGGAACGGCCCTCGCCGCCGAGCTCGGGCCGGTGACGCTGTGGTGCGCGCCGGAGACCGATCATCCGGATTTTGCGGCGTGCCAGGGGCTCGGGCCGGTGCGCCGATGCCGGCAGCCGGATGTCGATCTGGGCGGGCGCATGCATGCGGCGGTGGACGAGGCGTCTGCCGCCGGGACGCTGGTCATCGGCACGCTGGTTATTGGTACCGATTGCCCGGCGCTGACGCCCGAGGTGCTGCGAGAGGCAGCGGCGGCTTTGCGTGAGCACGACGCGGTGGTGATCCCCGCGGAGGATGGCGGGTATGTGCTGATCGGGCTGAAGAAACCGGCACTTGCGGTATTCCGGGATGTCGATTGGAGTACCGACCGGGTCATGGCGCAGACGCAGCAGCAACTGCAAGCGGTGGGGCTGACCTGGCTGGAGCTGCCCCCGTTGTGGGATGTCGATCGATTCGAGGACGTCGAGCGCCTCCTTGGCTTGTTTCCGGACGTGGCGGCGGTTCTGCCGGATAGCGGTGGCGCATGAAGCGCCTGATCCTCGCCGGAGGCGGGCACGCCCACCTGCATGTACTCAAGGCGCTGGCGGCGAGGCGCTGGCCGGGCGTCGCGGTGTCGTTGGTGACGCCGTATCTGCGCCAGATCTACTCCGGCATGGTGCCGGGCTGGATGGCCGGGCATTATGCGCTGGATCAGTGCGCTGCACCGCTGGAGCCGTTGGCGCGGGCAGCCGGCGTTCATCTGGTGCAGGATTCGGTAACCGGGCTCGATGCCGCGCGGCGACTCGTCCAGACAGCTGCATCCGGGGAGCTTTCCTACGACCTCCTCTCGCTCGACGTGGGGGCGCAGGCCGACAGTTCCTGCCTGGCCGCGACCGGCGCAACGCTGCTGCCGATCCGTCCGCTGGAAGATTTCGTCGTCGGCTGGAAGCGCCAGGTTGAGTTGGCCCGGCAACGCGGTACCGCCAGGTTGGTCGTGGTTGGGGGCGGTGCCGCCGGAGTCGAACTGGCCTTGGCCGCGCGCTACCGTCTTGCCCGCGAAGTCGGGGGAGAGAACGTGGCGGTGTCGCTGGTGGCCGGCTCGGGCTTGATGCCGGGGCATGGCCCGCGCATCGTGCAGCGCGTGCGACAGGCGTTGCGGGAGCATCAGGTCGTCGAGATCCCCGGTTACGCCGCCGGATCGCCGGAAGGCTTGCTGCTGGACAATGGAACCACAGTTGGAGTCGATGCCGTCATCGCCGCGACCGGCGTTCGTCCACAGTCCTGGCTGGCCGGTTCGGGTCTGGCGCTGGCTGCTGACGGATTCGTTGCGGTGGCGGATGGGCAACAGAGTGTTTCGCATTCCGAGGTGTTCGCCGGCGGCGATGTCGCCTCGCGGGTCGATGCGCCGCATGCCAAGTCCGGCGTCTATGCGGTCCGGGCCGGCCCGGTGCTGGCGGCCAACCTCGAACACGCTTTGCTCGGCCAGGCGCCTTTGCCCTATCGCCCGCGGAAGCGGACGCTTTATCTGCTGGCCACCGGGCCCAGGGAGGCCGTCATGTCCTGGAACGGCCTGTCGGCAACGGGGCATTGGGTCTGGCGCTGGAAAGACTGGATCGACCGCCGCTTCATGAGCCAGTACCATGCTCGGGTGCAATGAGCGAGTGGGGAAAATGAGCGACCCGCAACTTCCATGGATGAGCGATGAGGCCATCGGAGCCATCCGGCGCGACATGATCAAGTTCGCTCGGCTGCAGCTGCGCGATGCGACCATGGCCGAGGACGTGGTGCAGGAAGCGCTGGTGGCCGCGCTGGCCAACGGGCAGGAATTTGCCGGTCGCTCGGCGCTGAAGACCTGGGTCTTCGCCATCCTCCGCAACAAGATCGTCGACCTAATCCGCCTGCAGAGCCGGACGACGAATGTTTCCGCGCTGGCCCCCGACGAGGAAAGCCTTGATCAGTCCTTCGAAACGCTGTTCAAGGGCAACGACCACTGGCGGCCGGAAGATCGCCCGACAAACTGGGGCGATCCGGAAGAGGCCTTGCGGCAGCAACGGTTCTGGGATGTCTTCGATGCCTGTCTCAAGCACCTGCCGGAAAACACCGCGCGCGTCTTCATGATGCGCGAATTCCTGGAGTTCGAAACGGCCGAGGTCTGTCGTGAGTTGCGTATCACGGTGAGCAACTGCAACGTCATCCTGCATCGCGCGCGCAACGGCTTGCGGCGCTGTCTTGAAAAGAACTGGTTCCTGGGGGGACAACAGGCATGTTGAGCTGCAAGGACGTTACCCGCAAGTTGTCCGAATCGCTGGACCGGGAGCTCACCCTTGCGGAACGCCTGCAACTGGAAATGCATCTGGCGATGTGCCAGGGCTGCCGGAATTTCAAGAAACAGATGGGCTTCCTGCGCCTGGTCTGTCGCCGATACATGGCGGGAAAAACGTCTTCCGATAGCGACACCTGATGAACGGCTGGTAAACTCGCGCTCTTTGCTCCCGGTCTCTCCAACGTGTCCCGTACCCAAGCCAATCTGCTGCTGCTGCTCGTCGCCCTGATCTGGGGGTCGGCATTCGTTGCCCAGGCCCACGCGAAGGTGGGGGTCGAGCCCTACACCTTCACCGGCGTCCGTTTCCTGCTCGGAGCGCTGATCATCGCGCCGTTCGCCTGGCGTGATTTGCGGACGGTTGCCCGGCGCGAGGTGCGGCCCGGGCGCCGGGAAATGATGGGCGTCCTGGTCCTCGGTCTGCTCCTGATGCTCGGCGCGGTGTTCCAGCAGATCGGCATCAACGGCACGACGGTGACCAACGCCGGCTTCCTGACGGCCCTCTACGTGCCACTGGTGCCGCTGATCTCCTGGCTGCTCCTGCGCGCGCGTCCCCATTGGTCGGTCTGGCCGACTTCGCTCGGCTGTCTGGTCGGAACCTGGCTGTTGTCGGGGGCGGAGCAGGTGGCGATCAGCAGCGGCGATCTGTGGGTCATCGCCAGCAGCCTGTTCTGGGCGCTGCATGTCATGCTCGTCGGGCGCGTGGCTGACCGGCTGGCGGCGCCTTTTCTGGTGGCCGCCGGGCAGTTCCTCGTGTGCGGTGTGGCCTGTCTGCTCTGGGCTGTTTTCACCGAGTCGATTTCGCTCGCCGGGATCCGCCTGGCGGCGATGCCGATCCTTTACACCGGCATCATCTCCGTCGGCATCGCCTACACCGGCCAGGTGGTCGGGCAGCGCTACGCCGAGGCCGCCGATGCGGCGATCATCCTGTCGGCCGAGACGCTTTTCGCCGCGCTGTTCGGCTTCCTGCTGATGGGCGACCGTCTGAGCGCGGCGGGGCTGGCCGGCTGTGCGCTGATCCTCGTGTGCATCCTGGCGGTACAACTGATGCCCTTGTTCGGGGCGAAGCCGGTCAGCTGATTCAGAATCCGTGCCTTACCTGGGCCAGAAAGGCCTGGGCCCGCTCGTGGTCGGGGTTGGTGAAGAAGGCCTGTGGCGTGGTGTCTTCGAGAATGGCACCTTCGTCGAAGAAAATGACGCGGTCGGCCACTTCCTTGGCGAAACCCATTTCGTGCGTGACCACGAGCATGGTAATGCCGGTGTGTGCCAGTTCGCGCATGACGGTGAGGACTTCGTTGACCATTTCCGGATCGAGTGCCGAGGTCGGCTCGTCGAACAGCAGCACCTTCGGGTCCATGGCCAGCGCCCGGGCGATGGCGACGCGCTGCTGCTGGCCGCCGGAGAGCTGCACCGGGTACTTGTGTGCCTGATTTTTCAGGCCGACACGGTCGAGCAGGGCCTGCGCCTTGGCTTCGGCATCGACGCGCGACATCTTGCGTACGCGCATCGGCGCCAGCGTGATATTGCGCAGGATGGTCAGGTGCGAGAACAGGTTGAAGCTCTGGAAGACCATGCCGACCTCGCGCCGGATGGTGTCGAGATGTTTCAGGTCGTCGTTGAGTTCGATGCCGTCGATGACGATGCTGCCGCTGTCGTGTTTCTCCAGGCGGTTGAGCGTGCGCAGGAAGGTCGATTTTCCCGACCCGGAGGGGCCGACGATGGCCGTGACCTGGCCTTCGCTGAAGCTGGCGGAGACGTTGCGCAGGGCGTGGAAGGCGCCGAAACGCTTGTCGATGTTGCGCGCGACGATGATCGGTCGGTCTGTATCGGGTTGGGGCATGGGCGATCTCAGCGTTTCTGTCCGGTTTGCAGCTGCGCTTCCAGCGCCGAGGTCAGCGTGGTGAACGCGGTGGTGAGGATCAGGTAGATCGTGGCGATCGTGAGGAACACGGGAATCGGCTGGTAGCTCTCGGCCTGGATGCGGTAACCGACCATGGTCAGTTCGACGACGCTGATCGCGTAGGCCAGCGACGAGTCCTTGACCAGCGACGCGAGGTTGTTGGCCAGCGCCGGCAGGGCGACGCGCATGCTCTGCGGCAGGATCACGTCCATGAACGTTTGCAGCGGCGACAGGCCGAGCGCCCGGGCGGCCTCGACCTGGCCGTGCGGCACGGCGAGGATGCCGGCGCGGACGCATTCGGTGTTGTAGGCGCCGATGTTCAGCGACAGGGCAATGGCCGCGCAGGCGAAATCGGAGAGCTGGATGCTCTCGGGCAGGATGGTCGGAACCACCAGCCAGACGAACAGGATCTGCAGGAGCAGCGGCGTGCCGCGGATCAGCCAGACGTAGAAATCGCAGAGCCATTTCAGTGGCAGAAACTTCGAGAGCTTGCCCATGCCGCCGAGGACGCCCAGTACGATACCCGCAGAGCCCGCGATCAGCGTCAGCCAGACCGTGATGCGGGCGCCTTCGGCGAATTGCTCGGCCGCCGGGCCGATCGGCGCCGGCGCCGCTGAAAGCGGAATGGCCAGCCCCCAGAGAAAGGCCAGCAGGCCGAGCATGGCCGCGACCATCGTCCAGCCCGGGTGACGCGAAATCCAGTTCATCGTGTTTCGCCGCGCCGCTTAGCGGCAGGTGATGTCTTCGTTGAAGTACTTCCTGGAGATCGTGGCGAAGGTGCCGTCCTTGACCAGGTCGGCGATCGTCTGGTTGATCTGGTCCATGAATTCCTTGTTGTTCTTGCGCATGATCAGCGAGACGCGCTCGACGAAGACCTGCTCGCCGGTGACGATGCCGGCGTTGGGGTTCTTCTTGAGTGTTTCCATGACGGTGAACTTGTCGGAGATCCAGGCGTCGATTTTCTTCGCGCGCAAAGCGGAGAAGGCTTCCGGATCGGACTTGTAGGTCTTGACTTCCTTGACGCCATCAATCTTCTTGGCGGCGTCGAAGTAGCTGGTCGCCAGCTGGACACCGATCGTTTTTCCTTTCAGGGCTGCAGCGGTCAAGGCACCATCCTTGCGCGCGGCGATCTGCCCACCCGTGCAATAGTGCGGGTCGGCGAAGTCTACGGCTTCAGCGCGTTCCTTGGTGTACCCGTGCGAGGCGATGGCGAAGTCGAAGCGGTCCTGCTTGACGGCGGCCAGTTGCGCATCAAAGGGGACGACGCGCCATTCGAGCTTCAGACCCATCTTCTTGGCGATCGCTTCGGCGACATCGACCTCGTAGCCGGTGAGCGTCTTGCCTTCGTAGTAGTTGAACGGCGCGAAGGCGCCCTCGGTGGCCGCAACGATCGTCCCGGAACTCTTGATTTCGCTCCAGTCGCGGGCGATGGTCGGGGTGGCGGCCAGTGCGCTCAGGCAGCACACGGCGGCAAACAGTTTCGTCAGTCGTTGCATGGGAACTCCAGGTCGGGTTGGTCGGGAAACGAATCACGATGGGGCACGCAAAAGCCGCCAGCAATTTTCGCAAAAGGGCGACAGAATACAACGAACGCCAGCCCGATCAAAGCCCGGCGAGTGCCCTATGGAGTGGCAACCAGCTTCCTGACCTCAGCCAGCTTCTTCTTGAGCACGCCGGCGTTTTCGCGACCGATTCGCATCATGATCTTCTGCCCGGCCGACCGGGCTTCCAGATCAGGGTCAGCATATTCAAACAGGATCTTCGGCTGTTGCAGCCTGACCGGCGGCTCCAGGTCGGGGGCGGCGAGCAGGTCGTCCAGGGCGACGACGAGGCGGTCGTTGAAGTTGGCTTTCGGGTAGCCGATTTCGCCGTAGGCCTTCTGGAACAGGGGGTAGAAACGGCGATACACGGCAACGAGCTTCGCACTGTCGATCGTTTTTGCAACGGAAACATAAGCGGCATAACGGGCGGCGTTACCTTTTCCAATCGCCAGTGTTTCATCCTTGCCGTCCGTGATGAAGGCGCCTTCCGCACGCTTGAGCGGAACGATGGCGGCCGGGAGGTGCTTGCGGGGCAGGTTATCCACGGTGACGACGATGTGGTGGATGAGTTCCTCGGAGAGCATCAGCGCGAGACCCTTCCGGCCGAGAATCTCGCCAAGCGCCTTGCGGAAAGGCGCATCGCTCTGGCCGAGATCCGGCAGCGGCGTTTCCGGGGGCGCGGGCTCGATCGGATGGAGGATCGCTGGTGGTTCCGGCGCGGGCGGCGGGGTGATGGGTTTGGGTGGGGGCAGAGGCGTCGACTCCGGAGCCGCGGGAGTTGCTGCCGGTGGGGGCGAAATCGCCGCGGTGAGCGTTGATGGCCGGTCAGCTGGATTGAAGAACAAAAAATAGGCTGCGATGCCGCCGAGCAGTACGACGATCAGCGTCGCGAGTCCCCAGGATTTCCTCTTCATGAACGTTCCCCCCAATGACGATTTCCGGAGAGGATAGACCACAACCGGTCTTGGGGAAATGCCGCAGGTGTGTTTTTGTTACGGACGGTTACAGAGAGGCCAAAGGGCCGCAACAGACGCAGTGTCTCTCTGGCGAGTAGACTGCACGCATTGTTTCAGTGTCTCCGCTGACAATGTTTGACCCTCCCTGACCCATCGCAACGATGGGACTTTCAATCCCGAGCCACACCGGCTCGGGATTTTTTTTGCGCTGGAGGCGCACGCTCGAGATGACTATCGTGCTGCGGGTTGCCGTCTGCCGAAGGGGAGCGACATGCGCGAGAGCAGGCCGTCACGCAGGATGAACTGGTGGTAGAAGGCGCCGACCACGTGCAGGGCGACGATGGCGGCGAGCACGCGGGCCGTGAAGACATGCAGCGTATGCAGCGGAACGCTGTCGAAACTGGCGGGCAGCACCACCCGCTTGTTGAACAGGATCTCCGGCAGACCGGCCTTGATCGCCATGACGATTCCGCTGCCGATCATGATCAGCACCAGAATGTCGAAGATGCGATGCACGAACGGGACGATGCGGTCGGCGATGGCGATGCCGGAGAGCATCGGCGCGGGGCGCTTCGTCTTCGGGCGGATGAACATCCGCGCGGCGCAAAGGGCGAAGATGAGGGTGCCGGCAGCCATGTGCTTGAGCAGGGCGAAGGTTTTTCCGGGGTCGGCGTTGTCCATGGGGGCCATGACGAAGGTGCCGAGAAAGAGGGCGGCAATGATGAGCAACGCGATTGCCCAGTGAAGTGCACGGATCGCGGGATGATAACGGCGGGGCAGCACGAGCGAAACTCCTGGATTTCTGTGGTCAACATGGCAACCGCGATCGAGGCGGCTACGAGCGAGAGTGGCGCCTACATACTCCGGGGCGGGAACGTCTCCAGCAAGGGACGGAAACTCTCGGAAGGCGCAATGATACGTGAATCGGTGAGGTCGGGGGTAGTCAGGAGGTGCCTCGGGCGCGGTAGACTGTGCCTTGTTCTTGTGATTTTTTTGGTGAGATATGGCCACTTCCAGTATTTTCAACGATCTTCAACCCGCCGCCGTCTGGGCGCATTTTGCGACGCTTTGCGCGATTCCGCGGCCGTCCAAGGGCGAAGCCGGCCTGCGCGAGCATCTGCGGCACTGGGCCGAAGAACGGGGGTTGGACGCAAGCGTCGATGCAGCGGGCAACCTGATCGTGAGAAAAGCGGCGAGCGCGGGCTGTGATGCTTCGCCCGGTGTCGTCCTGCAGTCGCATCTGGACATGGTTTGCCAGAAGAACGGCGATACGGCGCATGATTTCACGCGCGATCCGATCGTTCCCGTCTTGCGCGACGGCTGGCTGATCGCCGAGGAAACCACGCTCGGTGCGGATAACGGTATCGGCGTGGCACTGATGCTGGCTGTGCTGGAAGACGATTCTCTGGTGCATGGTCCGCTCGAGGCGCTGTTCACCGTTGATGAGGAATGCGGCATGGGCGGCGCACGGGGACTCGCCCCGGAGCTTCTGCAGGGGCAGTTGCTGCTCAATCTGGATACCGAGGAGTGGGGGCAGTTCTACCTCGGCTGTGCGGGCGGGGTTGATGTGAATGTCGCGCGCGCAGGTGTGCCGAATGTCGTTCCCGCCGGACATGCCGGCCTGCGCATCGATGTGCGCGGGCTGCGCGGCGGGCACTCCGGAGTGAATATCCACGAGGGGCGCGGCAGTGCGATCAAGCTCCTGGTGCGGGTGCTGCGGGAGATCGAGCGTCGCTGGCCGTTGCGCCTTGCCACGCTCTGCGGCGGAACGGCGCGCAATGCCTTGCCGCGGGAAGCGCACGCCACGCTGGCTGTCCCCGGCGAGGTGTTCCAGGAACTGGAAGGACTGTTGGCCGAACTACAGGCGACGTTCCGCAGCGAGTTGGCCGGGGTGGACGCCAACGTCAGCGTGTCGTTTTCCTCCTCAACCGTCGAGCGGGTGATGGCGCCAGCTGACCAGGCCGCCTGGCTGGCCTCGCTGCACGCTGCGCCGCAAGGCGTCCAGCGCATGAGCGTGACAGTGCCCGGGGTCGTCGAAACGTCCGTCAACCTCGGCGTTGTCGATCTTCAGCCGCCGGCGGGTGCGGCCAACTTCATGGTCCGTTCGCTGGTCGATAGTGCCGGTGACGATCTGGCCCAGCAGATCGTCAGTCTGTTCGGGCTTTCCTGTACCGCCGCGGAACCGTCGGGCCATTATCCGGGCTGGGCGCCAAATCCCGCATCGTCGTTGCTGGCGCTGTGTCGCGACGTTTTTCGTCAGGAGTTCGGCGGCGAGGCGACCACACAGGTGATCCACGCCGGGCTGGAATGCGGGCTGATCGGCGGCAAGTATCCGGGCATGGACATGGTGTCGTTCGGGCCGACGATCCGTGGCGCGCATGCGCCGGGAGAAGCGGTCGAGGTGGCTTCGGTGGGGGATTGCTGGCTGCTGCTGCGGGCCGTCCTGGCCGCCTGCGCTACAGGGAGTCTACCGGTACCGGACGGCCGGTAAGGTAGCCCTGGATCAGGCAGAAGCCCATGTCCAGGCAGGCTTTCGCCTCGGCCTCGTCCTCTACGCCCTCGGCCAGCGGCACCGATCCGATGGAGAGAACCATCTGTACCAGGTCGCGGACGATCTTGCGTTTGCGCTCGCTGGCATTGTGCAGTCCGCGAATCAGCGTCATGTCGAACTTGACGAAATGCGCCGGCACATCGGCCAGTTCGAGCAGGCGTGCTTGCCCGGCGCCGAAATCGTCGTAGGCGAAGCGGATGCCGAGTTCCTCCAGTCGGTTGGCCAGTTCACGCAACTCTTCGATCCGGGTGACCGCGGATTCGTGGATTTCCACGACGATGTCGAGCGTGGGCGAGGCTTTGCGGATGCGCTCCAGTGAGGCGAGGAAGGCCGCGCTGAATGTTTCCTTGGGGTGGGCATTGATGAACAGGGTGTTGCCGTTCAGGCGCGGGGATGCCTGACTGACACCGAAGTCGCGGAAGGCCTGGCTCAGGGCCTCTTCACGGTCGAGTGCCTCCGCCAGGGCGAAGAGCTCGATCGGGCTGCCCGGCAGGCGTGGATGGTTGGCGCGCCCGAGCAGTTCATAGGCGACGACACGCCGGGACACGGCATCGACGATCGGTTGCGCTGCGCCGGAGATGCCCTGGCCCATGATCAATTCATCGAGTTCCGCTTCGTTCGGAGCAAAGTGCTCGGACAGTGGCATCCCGGCCGGCATCACCATGGTCAGCATCTGGTCGAACGAGAGCGCGTCTTCTTCGTCCAGCAGCCGGCGACACAGCTTGAACTCGGCGCTGGCGAAGTGGATGACGTCGTTCTCCTTGAGCAGGCAATACCCGTCGATCCGATGACGATTGACGAAGGTTCCGTTCGTGCTGTTCTCGTCGGTGAGGCGGAGCTGGCCGGTGATGTCGCGGGCGATGACCGCCTGGTCCCGGCTCAGGCCGAGATTGGCAATCACGAGGTCATTCCCCTTGCTGCGCCCGATCCGGCACGGCAACTGCGTGATGACGAAATCGGAACGGGTGCCGTCAGAGCCGACGGACTCCAGAACCCACTGTTTTTTCAATGCCTGCTCCCTGCCTGCACGAGGTCGGTACATCCCCTGAAAACGCGCGAAGATTAGCATGAAAACAGGGGGCAAGCGGCCCCGATTCAGCGGCGTGTCGCCGTTCCCGGACGATTCTCCGATCGGGGAGAGACGGGCGGTCGGTAATGACTCCGTAGTTTCCGCGGTTCCCGGCGGAAGTTACTGATGCACAAGATGATTCGGTTTTGGGAGTATGCGATTCGTATCTTCCGGGAGGCGAACGGCATGCTGCTCAAATCGAAATCGGTTGCGACGAAATTGCTTCTGGCATCGTGTGTCAGCGCGGTACTCGTCGTGGTTGCCATCGTGGCATTCATCAAGCTGTCGATGATTCCACAATTGACCGACAAGGCGCTTGAGAATCAGACCAGCGCCTTGGCGCACGCGCTCAAGGGAATTCGCAACAGCCCCGAGGCATGGAGCGACACCGAACTGACGCGTGATGGCTTGCTCGACGCGTTCAGTGCCGAAGGCCGAGCGGTGGCAACTTTGTTTGTCTACAAGGATGGACGTTATGTCCGTGCCGCAACGACGCTGAAGAAAGCGGATGGGCAGCAGGCGATCGGCACCGCGCTCGATCCGGCCTCGGAGGCCGCCAGGACGCTGGAGGCGGGGCGGGAATACTCCGGGCAGATCACCCTGTTCGACCGGCTGCATATGTCCACGTACCTGCCCGTGGCGTTCGACAACGGCGCGCGCGGCGCCGTGTTCGTCGGCATCGATTACGGTTCGGCCGACCCGATGCTGGCGTTGTCGCGCCAGATGGACTACGTGGTCATCGGCGCCGGCGGCGTCGGCGTCCTCTTGCTGGCGGTGGGGTTGGTCTTCTCGATCCGCGTTGAACAGGCGCACCGGGAAACCGAGGATATCTTCCGGACCACGCAGGACGGGCTGTTCCTGCTTGACCACCGCTTGCGCATGGGGTCGCAGACGTCGCAGGCGCTTTCGAAAGTGCTCGGATTCGACGTGCGTCCGGGCGCGAACTTTCTCGAACTGCTGCGGCCCTCCGTCTCTCCAAAGACCTACGACACCGCCAGGGAGTACATCGAGTTGCTGCTCCGCCACGACGTCAAGGAGAAACTGGTGGCCAGCCTGAATCCGCTCGATTGCCTCGAAATCGCCACGGTGCGCAAAGACGGCGGCGTCGATACCCGCTGCCTCCAGATCCGCTTCAATCGCGTCATGCGGAACGCCAGGGTGACTCATTTGCTGGTGACGGCCAACGACATCAGTCGCCAGGTCCGTCTGGAAAGGGAGCTCAAGGAAAGCGAGCGTCGCGTGCAGGATCAGATGGCGATGATGGTGCACGTCCTGCAGGCCGATCCGCAGTTGCTCCAGGCTTTTCTGGCCGATGCGAGCAGCGGCCTGAACCGGATCAACGAGGTGTTGCGGAACAGCCATCCTGCAAACGGTGTTGCTGGCAGCGAAATCGACGCGATGCTGCGCATCACCCACCGCTTGAAAGGCGATGCGGCGGCACTGCAACTCGATACGCCAACCGAGACGCTGCATGGACTGGAAACGTTGTTGCAGGAGTTGCGCGGGCGTACCCAGCGCAAGGGCGAGGATCTGTTGCCGGTTGCGGTACGCATCAAGGAGCTCTTTTCCGCGATCCAGTCCATCCAGGAGATCATCACGCGCATCAACCAGGTACGCAGCGTGGTCAGCGTCGAGCCGCCGCGGCCGGCGCCGGATGGCGGAGAGTCGGCGCAACAGCCGCTGGTCCGGCAGTGGAGCGGCTTCGTGCAGCAACTGGCGGAGCGGCTGCACAAGAAGGTCGAACTGGTCTATCAGGGCGTTGACCTCGGGACGCTCTCGCCGATGCTGCGGGAAACCCTGAACAGCGTCGTCAATCAGTTCGTTCGCAACGCGCTGGCCCACGGCATCGAGCCGCCTGCGGAACGTCGCAAACGGGGCAAACCGGAAACTGCGCGGCTGTCGGTCTACGTTTCCGACCAGGGCGATGGTTTCCTCGAACTGAGTTTCCGCGACGACGGGGCCGGCATCGATCTCGACAAGGTGAAGCAGGCCGCCATCGCTTCCGGGCGCATGAGCGCAGAAATGGCGGCAATGCTCGATGCACGACGCTTGACGACGATGATCTTCGAACCGGGCTTTTCTACATGCGACCGGCCCGACATGGATGCCGGGCGCGGGGTTGGCCTCGATGCGGTGAAGGAGATCGTTTCGCGCCACGGCGGGCGCATCCGGGTCGGATCGACCCGTGGCGAATACTGCCATTTCCGCGTGCAACTTCCGCTGCGCAAGGAGCCTTCGCTCGTGGCGGAGAAAGTCGAACCGGTCAGGGAGGCGGCGTGATGGGGCTCAAGCTGATGATCGTCGATGACTCGAACATCATTCGCAGCAAGATCGCGCGCACGCTGTCGCGGCATGACATGGCCGTGGTGGCCACCGCCGGCGACGGCGAGGACGCCGTGCGCCAGTTTTCCGCCGCCCGGCCGGACGTGGTGACGATGGATCTGACCATGCCGCGCATGGACGGTCTGGAATGCATCCGCACGCTGCGGCGAGTGAATCCACAGGTGCATATCCTCGTCGTCTCCACCCTGGCCGACAAGGCCACGGCCATTCAGGCGCTCAAGGAAGGCGCGCAGGGCTTTCTCTGCAAACCGTTTTCCGAGGCTGACCTGACCGAGGCGATGGACGAACTGCTGGGGGACGACTGAAATGGAAGAACAGGAACTGCGCGCCTTCGTCGAGATCGTCAATCAGTATTTCGAGCGGCAGACGGGCCGTTTGCCCGATCTCGGCACGCCGTACCTCGGCGAACCCTCGGCCTTGCCGATCTACGATTTCACCGGCGTCATCGGGATTTCCGGCAACCGCCCCGGCTGCGTCTATTTCACCGCGCACCGGGACCTGCTGCGCAACCTGCTGCTGCGCGTCGGCGAACCGGATCTCTCGGACGACAACCTCAGCGATCTCGTCGGCGAAGTCGCCAATACCATCTCCGGCAATGCCCGACGCGTGTTCGGGCCGGACTTCATGATCTCGGTTCCCGTCGTCGTCGCCGGCAACGCCAAGGCCATCCAGGTGCCACGCAACGTCAAGGCCTACATCCTGCCCCTGCGCTGGCACAAGCAGGAGGCCGCGCTGGTCGCCAGCCTGCAGTGAGTGCTGGCCTCAGCCGGTTTCGAGCGGGGTTTCGATCCGGGCGAGATCGCTTGCCTCCAGCCAGCGCCATTCGCCCGGCCTGAGATCGGCGGGGAGTGCGTAGTCGCCGATGGCGCTACGGTGCAACCCTTCGACGCGGTTGCTGACGGCCGCGATCATCCGCTTGACCTGATGGTATTTTCCTTCGGTGATCGTCAGGCGCAGGAGGTTGTCGGCGATCTTCTCGCACGCCAGCGCGGCGACCGGTTCCGGATCGTCGTTGAGCAGCACGCCGCCGAGCAGGGCGGCGATTTGCGCCTCGTCGACCGGATGTTTCGTCGTCACCTCGTAGATTTTGGCAACGCGCTTTTTCGGCGAAGTGCAGCGATGAATGAACTGGCCGTCGTCGGCGAGCAGCAACAGTCCCGTCGTGTCCTCGTCAAGACGGCCGACGGCCTGCACGCCGCGCGTCACCAGCGGTCTCGGCAGCAGCGAGTAGACGCTCGGGTGAAAGCGCGGCTTGTGCGAGCATTCGTAGTCCGCCGGCTTGTGCAGGACCAGGTAAGCCTGTGGGCGAAAGAGCCAGGGCGTGCCATCCACGCTGAAAGTCAGTCCGTCCGGGATGACCTCCTGAAACGGGTCGTCGCAGATTTCGTCGCCGAAGCGCACCCGGCCGGCACGGACCAGCGCCCGGCAGTCGGCGCGGCTGCCGAAGCCTTGCGAGCGGAGCAGGCGTTCCAGTTCCATGTGTTCAGCCCTCCGTGCCGGAGGCCGCGGGGGAGCCTTCGATCACCGGATTGTTGACGAGCCCCACTGCCGCGCCGCGCCGCGCGCGCTGGCCGAGGTGCTTCTCTTCCGAAAGGAGTTCCTTCGGGCGATTGCGGAAGACGCCCTTGATGGCGACGACCGGACCCTTGACGGCGATTGCCGTTTTCAGCGTTTCCTTGCCTTTCAGGCCGATGATTTGCACGCCCTTGCCGCCGGACAGGCGTTTCATCTGGTCGAGCGGGAAGACGAGCAGGCGGCCATCGTCCGAGAGCGCGGCGAGGTGGTCCGCGTCGATCACGCGCGTGGGCGGCAGGATGGTCGCGCCATCTTCCACTGTCAGGAACGCCTTGCCGGCCTTCTGCCGCGAAAGGAGGTCGCCGTAGGTGCAGATGAAGCCGTAGCCGGAGGTCTTGGCGACGAGCAGTTCGTCTTCCGGCTTGCCGACCAGCACGTGCGCGATGCGGCTGTTGCCCATGTCGACGAAGGAGGGCAGTGGGGCGCCCATGCCGCGGCCGTCGGGCAGCGCGGCGATTGGCACGGTGAAGGCGCGGCCTTCGTTGGAGAGGATGACCAGCGAATCGACCGAGCGGCACTCGTGGTTCACGCCGGGACCGTCGCCGTCCTTGTAGGCGACGGCGGAGAGATCGAGGTTGTGGCCCTGGCGCACGCGCGCCCAGCCTTTCTCCGAGACGATCAACGTCACCGGCTCGTCGGCGACGGCGGCGACTTCCGAGCGCGAGGCCATCGACGCGGCCTCGATCAGCGTCCGGCGCGCATCACCGTGCTTGGCGGCGTCGGCCTTGATTTCCTTGACCACCAGCCGGCGCATGAGCGTGTCGCTGCCAAGCAGCTTTTCCAGCTCCGCCTTCTCGGCGCGCAGCTTTTCCAGTTCCTGCTCGATCTTGATGCCTTCGAGGCGGGCCAGCTGGCGCAGGCGGATTTCCAGGATGTCGTCGGCCTGCCGTTCCGAGAGGTTGAAACGCGCCATCAGCGCCGGCTTCGGCTCATCCGACTCGCGGATGATGCGGATCACCTCGTCGATGTTGAGGAAGACGATGTGCCGGCCTTCGAGGATGTGGATGCGGTCGTTGGCCTTGGCGAGGCGGAATTCGCTGCGCCGGCGCACGGTGGTCAGGCGGAACTGGCACCATTCGCCGACCAGTTCGACCAGCGTCTTCTGGCACGGCCGCCCGTCGAGGCCGACGGCGACGAGGTTGATCGGCGCGGTGGTTTCCAGGCTGGTGTGCGCCAGCAGCAGGGCGACGAATTCGTCGCGGTCGAGGCGGGAACTGACCGGCTCGAAGACGAGCCGCACGTCGTCGTCCTTGCCCGACTCGTCGCGGGCGCGCTCAAGGTGCGCCGCGAACAGCGCCTTCAACTGCGCCGCAGATTGTTCGATCGCCTTCTTGCCCGGTTTGGGTTGCGGGTTCATCAGCGCACCGATTTCGGAGAGCACCTTGGCGCTGGAGACGCCCGGCGGCAGCTCCTTGACCACCAGTTGCCAGGCGCCGCGCGCCATTTCCTCGAACTCGTAGCGGGCGCGCACGCGCAGGCTGCCGCGGCCGCTGCCGTAGGCATTGGCGATCTCTGCCGACGTCGAGATGATCTGTCCGCCGCCGGGGTAATCCGGGCCGGGGATATGCTGGATCAATTCGGCGAGATCAGCGCGCGGGTTCTCGATCAGGCAGATCGCCGCATTGGCCACTTCCTGCAGGTTGTGCGGCGGCATTTCGGTGGCCATACCGACCGCGATGCCGGACGCGCCGTTCAGCAGCGAGAAAGGCAGGCGGGCAGGCAGGTAGGCCGGTTCGTCGAAGGAGCCGTCGTAGTTCGGCTGGAAGTCGACAGTGCCCTCGTCGAGCTCGCCGAGCAGCAGTTCGGCGATAGGCGTCAGGCGCGCTTCCGTGTAACGCATCGCCGCCGCCCCGTCGCCATCGCGCGAGCCGAAGTTGCCTTGGCCGTCGACCAGCGGGTAGCGTAGCGAGAACGGCTGGGCGACGCGCACCATCGCGTCGTAGGCCGACGAGTCGCCGTGCGGGTGGTACTTACCGATCACGTCGCCGACGACGCGTGCCGACTTGACCGGTTTTGCCCCGGCGGCGAGGCCGAGTTCGTGCATGGCGAAGAGCACGCGGCGCTGCACCGGCTTCTGCCCGTCCTTCACGTCCGGCAGCGCTCGGCCCTTGACCACGGCGACTGCGTATTCGAGGTAGTCGCGCGCGGCGGTCTCATGCAGCAGGATGCTGTCGCCGTCGTCTTCGGCGGTGATCGTCGGCTCTGGTGGCGCCGGAGGTGCAGGCGGGGCGGGGCGTTCCGCTAGATCGGTCGTTGATCCGGCAAACAGGTCGGGAGTGTTGTTGTCTTCGTAGCGGTGCGTCATCTCAAATCTCCGCGCCGACCAGCGCGCCGTTGGCTTCCATCCAGGCGCGCCGGCCGGCCGATTCGTTCTTGGCCATCAGCATGTTCATCACCGGCTTCGCCTCCGTTTCTTGTGGCAAGCGCACGCGCATCAGGCGGCGGGTGTCCGGCGACATGGTGGTTTCCCAGAGTTGTTCGGGGTTCATCTCGCCGAGTCCCTTGAAGCGGGAGATCGCGACCGCTTCCGGCTTGATTCCCTCCAGCTGCAGGCGGTCGAGCAGCGCCTCGCGCTCTTCGTTGTCGAGCGCGTAGAGCTTGCGCGGCGGACGCTTCTTGCCCTGCGCCGGGACGTCGAGGCGGTACAGCGGCGGCTGCGCGAAGTAGAGGTGGCCGTGTTCGATCAGCTTCGGGAAGTGGCGGTAGAACAAGGTACAGAGCAGCACGCGGATGTGGCTGCCGTCGACGTCGGCATCGGTCATGATCACCACCTTGCCGTAACGCAGGTTGTCGAGCACCGTGTCCGGCGCGTCGGGCAGGTGCGGGTCGATGCCGAGCGCGACGGCGATGTCGTGCACCTCGCGGTTGGCGAACAGGCTGCCGGGTTCGACTTCCCAGGTGTTGAGGACCTTGCCGCGCAGTGGAAGGATCGCTTGTACTTCTTTATCGCGGCCGGACTTGGCCGAGCCGCCGGCGGAATCGCCTTCGACGAGGAAGATCTCGTTGCGGTTCAGGTCCTCGCTCTGGCAGTCCGAGAGCTTGCCGGGCAGGATGGCGACGCCCGATTGTTTCTTCTTCTCGACCTTCTGCCCGGCGCGCGAGCGGGCCTGCGCGGCCTTGATCGCCAGTTCGGCGATCTTTTTGGCGGCGTCGGGGTGTTCGTTGAGCCACAGTTCGAGCGGGTCGCGGAGCATGCGCGAGACCAGCGCCACGGCGTCGCGTGAGTTCAGGCGCTCCTTGGTCTGTCCCTGGAACGAGGGGTCGAGGACGCGCGCGGCGAGGACGAAGCTGACGCGCGAGAATACGTCGTCGGCGGCGAGCTTGATGCCCTTGGGCAGCAGCGCGTGGTGTTCGGCGAAGCTCTTGATGGCGTCGAAGGCCGCCTGGCGCAGCCCGGTTTCATGCGTACCGCCGGCCGGCGTCGGGATCAGGTTGACGTAGGATTCGCGCGCCAGGGTGCCTTCGGCGCTCCAGCACAGCGCCCAGGCGGCGCCGGAGCCGGCCGGGAAGTTCTCGTCGCCGGCGGCGGCGTACTTCTCGCCGGTGAAGATCGGCGCGGCCAGTTCGCCGTCGAGCTGTTCGGCGAGGTATTGCTGCATGCCGTTCTCGAAGCGCCAGGACTTCGTCTCGCCGCCTTCGATGGTCAGAGAGATGTCGAGTCCCGGCAACAGCACGGCCTTGCTGCGCAACAGGCGTTCGAGCTCGCCGAGCGGAATGGTAGGGACGTCGAAGAACTGCGGATCGGGCCAGGCGCGGATGCGCGTGCCGCTGGCGCGCTTGGGCGCGTCGCCGATGCGCTGTAGCGGTTCGATGACCGCGCCGGCGGAAAACGCCAGCTGGTGCCGGCCACCATCGCGCACCACCTCGACCTCCAGCCGCGTCGACAAGGCATTGGTCACCGAGACGCCGACGCCGTGCAGACCGCCGGAGAAGCGGTACGCCGAGGTGCCGTCGCCCTTGTTGAACTTGCCGCCGGCGTGTAGCTGGGTGAATACCACTTCAACCGTTGGCACGCCTTCGACCGGGTGGATTTCCACCGGGATGCCGCGGCCGTCGTCCTGCACGGTGACCGAGCCGTCGCTGTGCAGCGTCACGGCGATGCGTTTGCAATAGCCGCCGAGCGCCTCGTCGGCGGCGTTGTCGATGGCTTCCTGGATGATGTGCAGCGGATGGTCCGTGCGCGTGTACATTCCCGGACGGTGGCGGACAGGTTCCAGTCCCTTAAGGACTGAGATGGATTCGGCGGTGTAACTCATCGGTGCGGATTCTCCAGCCGGCCCGCCGGCGCTGTGATGAAAACGACAAAGGCCAGAGCGAGCGGTCTGGCCTTGCGGGCGGGCGATGTCAAATGATCGGCGGCGATTATACGGCCAGACGTCTTCGGCGGCTTGCCCTGTCAACCGGCGTATCGTGCCGTGAACGAAAAAAAGGCCTGGATGGGCCAGGCCTTGTGATCCAATTCAAGCCCGCCGTCATTCTGGCGGTGTGGAGTATTGTCTTTCAGCGCGCGGCTTCGGCGACGAAAATTTCCACGCGGCGGTTCATTGCCCGGCCGGACAGCGTGCTGTTGTCGGCGATCGGTTCGCGCGAACCGCGGCCGTCGATGCCGATGCGGCTCGCGGAGACGCCGCGGGAAACCAGATAGTCGCGCGTGGCAGCGGCGCGGTTGATCGACAGCGGATTATTCACCGCATCCGATCCCGTGCTGTCCGTGTGGCCAACGATCCGTACCGTGGTGACCGGGTTCTGGTTCAGGGTGGTGGCGAAACGATCGAGAATCGGACGGAGATTCGGCTTGATGTCATAGCGCCCGGAGTCGAAGGAGATATCGCTCGGGATCTCCAGCTTGAGCTGGTTGTCTGCCGTCTGTGTCACGTTGACCCCGGTTCCCTGAGTCGCCTGTTCCATTGCTGCTTTCTGTTCCTGCATGTGCCGCGACCAGAGGTAGCCACCGCCGGCCCCAAGAGCCGCACCAATTGCCGCCCCTGTGGCCGCGCTCTTGCCCTTGTTGCCGCCCGCTGTGGCAACTCCGAGCAAGCCGCCAGCCACGGCACCGATCGCGGCACCAGTACCGGTGGTGCGTTCGGTTTCACTCATGTTGGCGCAACCGGAAAGGGTTCCTGCGCCGATGGCAATGGCGGAAAACAGTGCAAATGCTTGAGTTCTCATGGCATGACCTCGTTCAGTTTGGCGGATATTGGAATGATATAGAGATACGTTGAACCGCCGGAGTGGTCCGTATCTGGAGTCAGTGTAGAACAGTCCGGTCGAATATAGAGGGCTGGAGCGTCCGCTGCTGAGATCGGTGCTCCCGCTTTTTGTTCCGGATTGCGATCTACGTTGTGTGCAAACTGATGATGTAGCGACGGGAAACCTCGACTTCAGCGGAGTCGCGATCCGGGCTGAGAATAATGTAAATATTTGTATGCGTCTCGCAATAGACCCAGCGCGGGTACCCGTCCACGTATTCGATACTCAGGCTTCCGAGCCGACCGTGCTGGTCGAAAACTTTCGAATTGTCGCAATAAGTCAAAAGCGTCTCGTCATTCTCGTCGCGCAATTCAACGTGGTCGTGATAACTGCTCATGACGTGCCTGAAGCACTTGTCTCCGACATAGAAGACTTTGATGGTGGCTGACATGTTGGTTCCTCTCATCAAAGAACGGCAACTAATGCATGCCAAAAGTGACAGTAACGGAACAAACGAACTGGTACCGGTAAAGCGCTACGGTGTTTGAGAACTCTATGAGCAGAATGAAGCAAGAAAAACGCCGTTCTCCTAATTGTTCTTTGTTAACAGCGCAGTACGAGACGCATTCTTGGGGGCGTGCGTGCCCGGTGTAAAGCGGTTCGACACTGACAGTTGCCTTGCGCCTGGTTGATGGACGCCGGGGCTCTGACACCCTGTATTTCGCCCGGAATGGAAACCCTGCGGAGTGATGTTGCCAGGCCAGGAAAGCATAAAGGCCAGCTTTTGCTGGCCTTTATGCTTTTTGTATTCTGTGGAGACGGGCGGGATCGAACCGCCGACCTATTGATTGCGAACCAATCGCTCTCCCAACTGAGCTACGCCCCCAAAAACGGAGCGAATTCTATACGCCAGTCTTTGGGGCGTCAATCAGATCCGAATGTGGCGCAAGATGCTTTCCGTTCAACACGCGGCCGGCCCCGGCCGTGCCGGGGCCATTGCTGCAATTTTTCCGCAACAGTCCCCGCTCAGGCCGCGAAGTTCTTCTCGGCAAAGCTCCAGTTGGCGAGGCTGTTGAGGAACGTTTCGACAAACTTTGGCCGCAGATTGCGGTAGTCGATGTAGTAGGCGTGTTCCCACACGTCGATGCAAAGCAGGGCCTTGTCAGCGGTCGTCAAGGGGGTGCCGGCGGCGCCCATGTTGACGATGTCGACTGAGCCGTCGGGCTTCTTGACCAGCCAGGTCCACCCGGAACCGAAGTTGCCGACTGCGGAGGCCTGGAAGGCTTTCTTGAAGTCGTCGAACGATCCCCATTTCTTGTTGATCGCGTCAGCCAGGGCGCCAGCCGGCGCGCCACCGCCGTTCGGCGTCAGGCTGTTCCAGAAGAAGGTGTGATTCCATACCTGCGCCGCGTTGTTGTAGATGCCGCCGGCCGGGGCCTTCTTGACGATGGCTTCGAGATCGAGGTTTTCGAATTCGGTTCCCTTGATCAGGTTGTTCAGATTGGTGACGTAGGCTTGATGGTGCTTGCCGTAGTGGTACTCGATCGTTTCTTTCGAGATGTGGGGGGCGAGTGCGTCCTGAGCGAAGGGAAGTTGTGGCAGTTGATGTTCCATGGTTTCTCCTTTTGAGTTAGAGCGGCTGAGATCGTTGTTTTCTTTCCGCCGAGCGGGCATGCCTCGAGGATGCTGCTTTCAGGGCTGCACCGAGGTTATACGGGCTTCGGCGCGGCCGGCGTGAAAAGAGACATTGATGCAGTCATTTGGTTCCAGTCCTCCGCTGCTGCGGAGCACGTGCCCGGATGCATCGGTGACGATGCTGTAGCCGCGCGCGAGGACGTTGTCCGGGCTGAGATGGTCGAGGCTGGCGGCGAGGTGGGCAAGGCGCGTGCTGCGCGAGTCGAGGACGCTGCGCCAGGCATTGTTCAACCTTTCGGAAAGCGTTGCGAGGCGAACGTTAAGTCGCTCGGTATTCGGGCGGGCGAGCCGCAGGCGCTGGCTCAGCCTGACGGTGGCCAGGGTCCCGCGGACGCCTGTCTCTCGCAACGCCGTGGTGAGGCGGCTTTGGCAGGCGGCGAGCAGTTGTCGTTGCTGGGCCAGTCGTTGCGCCGGGGAAATCAACCGTTTGGCCAGCATGTCAACGTGTTGCGCGCGTCTTTCAAGGGTTCGATCGGCAAGCCGGCTCAGCGTCCGGCGCAAATCGGTGCACTGTTGCAAGAGGGCGCCGCGATGCGGCGCGGCGAGTTCGGCTGCGGCGGTCGGCGTGGCTGCGCGATGATCCGCGGCGAAATCGGCAATCGTGAAGTCGGTTTCGTGCCCGATGCCGGTCACGACCGGTATCGTGCTGGCCCGGATCGCGCGTGCGACCGCTTCGTCGTTGAACGCCCACAAGTCTTCCAGGCTCCCGCCGCCGCGGCAAAGGATCAGGACGTCGCATTCGCATCGATCGCTTGCCACGGACAGCGCTGAAACAATGCGCTCGGGCGCGCCATCGCCCTGCACCGGCGTCGGGTAGAGCACGATGCCGACATGCGGGGCGCGCCGTTCCAGGGTCGTAAGAACATCGCGCAATGCCGCCGCCTGCGGTGACGTGACGATGCCGAGTCGCCTTGGAAAGGCTGGCAGCGACCGTTTGTGTTCAACGGCGAACAATCCTTCGTTTTCCAGCTTGGCCTTGAGTTGCAGGAAGCGCTCGAAGAGGTTGCCGACCCCGGCGCGTCTGGCCGTTTCGACGTTGAGTTGGAAATCACCGCGCGCTTCGTAAAGGGTGACAAGAACGCGGGCTTCAATGTGTTGCCCGTTTTCCAGGCGCCATCCGAGCAATTGCGCACGGTTGCGGAACATCACGCAGCGCACTTGCGCGTTGCTGTCCTTCAGCGAGAAATAGACATGCCCGGAAGCGGCGTACGTCAGATTGGATATCTCGCCGGCAACCCAGCACAGCGGAAATGCCGATTCCAGCCGCTCGCGGGCCAGCCGGTTGAGCAACGATACGGTCAGGACGGGGGCGGTGACGGCGGGGCTTGGGGTGAAGAAGGCAGGCTCGGTCATGCCCCAATTCTACAGTCTTGTCAATTCATGCACATGTTTACTGGGTTTGCGCCAAGGATCGGCCCGCAAACCCTTTGGTTGCAAGGGGTGTTGCGTAACTTGTTGTTTTGTAGTTCTTTTTTGTGTTTGCCGAATATTTTTGCAAAGTGTGAAAAAGCCTTTGGCAAGCGGGACTTAGCGGGTTTACCCAGCTTTCATCCACATTGTTATCCACAGATTTTGTGGACAAAGGATTTTTATGACTTTTGTCGGGGGTTGCCGCTGACGACGCCACAGGCTAAAGTTCGCCGCTTGATTCGTCCTCGGAGAGCAAGCGTGTTTTCGATCATTCTGGCGGCCGGCTGGCCCATCTGGCCTTTGCTTTTTGCGTCGGTTATCTCCGTGGCACTGATCATCGAGCGGCTGGTCGCGCTGCGGCGTTCGAAGGTGCTTCCGGCAGGTTTGCTGCAGAGCGTCATTACCGAATATCGGAAACAGTCCCTGACAGAGTCGACTGTTGCGTCAATGGAGGCGCAGTCTCCGCTCGGGCGCGTTCTGGCGGCCGGGTTGCGCAACGTCGGAAGTTCGCGGGAGATCATGCGCGAGGCCATCGAGGAAACCGGCGCAGTGGTTGCCCATGAGCTCGAACGTTATCTGACGACGTTGGGTACGATCGCGTCGATCAGTCCGTTGATGGGCTTGTTCGGCACGGTGGTCGGAATGATCGAGATTTTCAGTTCGCAGGCCCCGAGCGGAAGCAATCCCGTGCAACTGGCGCATGGCATCTCGGTCGCGTTGTACAACACCGGTTTCGGCTTGTTGATCGCGATTCCGAGCATGATCTTCTGGCGGCATTTCCGGGCGCTGGTGAATAGCTTCGTCGTCGATATGCAGCAACAGGCAGTCCGCCTGGTCGAGGTCTTGCACGGCGATCGCCGCGCGTAGGGTGCGCTCATGAACTTTCTGCGCGGTCGCGGCCATGACGAGCCCGAGATAAATCTGATTCCCCTCATCGACGTGTTGCTGGTGATCATCATCTTCCTGATGCTGACCACGACCTACGCCAGGTTCTCCGGCTTGGAGATCAACCTGCCGACAGCGGATGCCAGCCAGCAGAACGAGGAACCGAACGAGGTGAATGTGGCGGTAACGGCGACCGGGCAGGTCTTGGTCAACAAGGCGCCGCTCGGAGCGAATGACGTGCGTTCGATCGGCGAGGCGCTGCAGCGAGCCGCCGGTGACAAGAAGGACCCGGTGATCGTGATCAATGCCGATGCCAAGGCGACTCATCAGAGCGTCGTCGATATCATGCAGGCGGCGCAGTCGGTCGGGTATCCGCGCATTTCCTTCGCAACCCAGTCGCCGCGCTGAAGACGGACCGAGTCGCACATGGCGGGCGGTTTGAGGGCGAGTCTGCCTCGTTTGTGGTACCGGCGCCGCCTGGCGCCTGTCTTGTGGCCGCTGCTTCCGCTCTCCTGGCTGTTCCGGTTGCTGGTCGCGCTGCGGCGACGGCTTTACCGTTGCGGGTGGCTTCCCTCGTTTCGTTTGCCGGCCGCGGTGATCGTGGTCGGAAATCTGACTGTCGGCGGCAGCGGAAAAACACCGCTGGTGCTCTGGCTGGCGGCGAGGTTGCAGGAGAGCGGGTGGCGGCCGGGAATCATCAGCCGGGGCTACGGCGGCAAGGCCGGGGACGATGTCCTTGAGGTCACGAGCGATTCGAGCGCCGAGCTGGTCGGCGACGAACCGCTCTTGCTGGCCCGGCGGAGTGGCGTTCCGGTCGTTGTCGGCCGAAACCGGGTTGCCGCTGGAAAGGCGTTGCTGCAAGTCCATCCGGAATGCGACGTGCTGATTTCCGACGACGGCTTGCAGCATTATCGCTTGAAGCGTTCGGCCGAATTGGTGGTGTTCGACGGGCGTCGGGTTGGTAACGGGCAATTGCTGCCGGCTGGCCCGTTGCGCGAGCCGGTTTCGCGCCTTGCCGCGGTGACAGCTCTCGTCTGGAATGGCGGTGTTGCGGCAGAGGTGGAGGCCGGTCCGGTCGTGCCAGGTTTTTCGATGCATCTGGTTGCCGATGGTTTCCATGCGTTGAACGATCGTGCCCGGAAGTGCAGCGCTGACGATTTGCGCGGCAAGACGCTTCATGCAATAGCGGGGATCGGCGACCCGGCGCGTTTCTTCGCGCAATTGACCGCCCAGGGGCTTGAGTTTGAGGCCCATCCGTTTCCGGATCACCACGCGTATCGCCAGGAGGACTTCGCCTTCGCCAGCGGCGCTGTGCTGCTGATGACCGAGAAAGATGCGGTAAAATGTGCCGGTTTGGCCTTGCCGGAAGCGTGGGTGCTTCCCGTTGAGGCTCGGGTCGACGAAGCGCCGGACGGGCGCGCGTTGATGGACCTGATTCTGGAGAAACTGAATGGATGCGCGCCTGCTTGATATCCTCGTTTGCCCGATTTGCAAAGCCAACCTCGAGTATCGCAAAGCCGAACAGGAGTTGGTCTGCAAGCCGTGCAAGCTGGCCTTTCCGGTTCGCGACGACATTCCGATCATGCTGGAGGACCAGGCGCGCCGCCTGAACGAGGGAGAGTGTTGATGTCGTCACCGCAAGTAAAGTTCAAGGCCGTCGTGCCGGCTCGTTACGCGTCGACCCGTTTGCCGGCGAAACCCCTCCTCGACCTGGGCGGAAAACCGATGGTTGCCCGCGTGGCCGAGCGTGCCGTGCTGTCCGGTGCCGATGAGGTGTGGGTCGCGACAGACCATCCTGACGTCGTCAAGGCGGCGGAGGCCAGCGGGCTTTCCGTTCTGTTCACACGTGCCGATCATCCGACGGGGACCGATCGTCTGGCCGAAGTTGTGGAGCTGCGCGGCTGGAGTGACGACACGATCGTCGTCAACGTGCAGGGCGACGAGCCGCTGATCGATCCCGCGCTGGTTGCGCGGACCGCGCAGCAGCTTGCGGAGAGTGGCGCCGATATCGCGACGGTGGCGCATCCCATTGACAATCCGGCCGATTTTTTTGCGCCCAACGTGGTCAAGGTGGTCTGCAAAGCCAATGGCGACGCCATGTATTTCTCGCGTGCGCCGATTCCCTTTGCCCGGGATCATTTTGCGCAGGACAAGACGTCGCTTCCTTCCGGGTTCGTTGCCTGCCGGCACATCGGTCTGTACGCCTATCGCGCCGGGTTTCTCCGTGCCTACGCCAAGCTGACGCCATCGCCAGTCGAGGGCTTCGAAGCGCTTGAGCAACTGCGTGCCTTGTGGCATGGCTACCGGATCAGTGTGCTTGTTTCCGATCATCTGCCGATGCCCGGCGTCGATACGCCCGAGGATGCGGCACGCATGCAGGAGTGGTTCAGCAAGAAAACCTGACCTGCCCGACCCGCTGCGCCGGCGCGCCGGGTTGTCCTACCCGCTTTCCGTTTATCTCTTTAATTTATCCAAGGAAGAAACCATGAGGCTCATACTGCTTGGTCCGCCTGGCGCCGGCAAGGGGACCCAAGCCCGATTCATCTGCGAAAAATTCGGCATTCCACAGATTTCCACCGGCGACATGCTGCGTGCGGCGATCAAGGCGGGAACGCCGTTGGGCCAGGAAGCCAAGAAGGTGATTGATCGGGGGCGGCTGGTCTCCGATGAAATCATCGTTAATCTGGTCCGGGAGCGGTTGTTGCTGGAGGACTGCCGGGCAGGCTACCTCTTCGACGGTTTTCCGAGAACGATTCCGCAGGCGGAAGCGATCCGCAGTGCGGGAGTCCCACTAGATTACGTTTTGCAGATCGACGTGCCGGACGCTGAGATCGTCGAGCGCATGAGCGGCCGTCGCGTGCATCTCGCCTCTGGCCGGACGTATCACGTCACGTTCAATCCGCCCAAGGTCGAGGGGCGTGACGACATTACCGGCGAACCGCTGATCCAGCGTGATGACGATTCGCGGGAAACCGTGCTCAAGCGGCTGGAGGTTTACCACGCCCAAACGCAGCCACTGCTCGCTTTCTATACAGAGTGGGCGGCTTCCGGCGAGGCGGCGGCGCCTAAAGTTCGTACGATATCCGGCGTGGGGAGTGTTGACGACATTGCCCGGGAGGCGCTGGCGGCGTTGTCCTGAGAGCGCCGGGGCGAAACGAAAACGGGGCGGGCTTTCGGCAGGCCCCGTTTTTTGTCGACGATTCGCTTCTAAACTGCGACGGATGGATTCAGGGCATAGAGGCCGGTCAGGCTGGCTTCTGCGAGGATATGCCCCTTGATGGCCTCGCGGACCTGCTGGCCGCTGAATGTGCCTTCCAGCGGCAAAGTCTCTATGTCGAGAGCAAAAACCGTAAATACGTAGCGGTGGACGATTTCGTCGTTCCATGGCGGGCAAGGGCCGTCATAGCCGAAGTAGTCGCCGCGCATGTCGCCATCGCCGGAAAACCACGCCGTGTAATCGTTGATTCCCTGGCGCGCGCCGTGCTGGGCGGCGGGGCCGCCTTTCCCGCGCGGGGTGACTTCGTTTGAAAACTCGCCCGCCTTGATCTCCTGCATGTCCGCCGGTAGGTCGATCAGGGTCCAGTGGAAGAAATCAATGCGCGGCAAGGTGGCAGGGACGGAACGCCCTTCCTGATTGACGTCATCGCCGCGGCTGGGAACGTCCGGGTCATGGCAGATCACGACGAAGGATTGCGTGCCGGAGGGCACCTCTGTCCAAGCCAGGTGGGGGTTCAGGTTTTTGCCGAGGCAGACATGGTGCGCCGGGTCGGGGACGCAAAAGGAATAGTCTCCCGGGATCCGCTGTCCGTCCGCGAAGCTGTTGCTCGTCAGTTTCATGGTGGGTTCTCCTGTGAGGGTTATTCGGCTGCGCGGCGCCTGAAGTCACGGGGGCGGAAGCCGATGAGCCATAGTGTAGCGAAATAGCTGCACGCGCCGAAGCTGACGAGTGCGGCGAGTCGCCACAAGCGGGTGGCGAGGCCCCATTGCAACCAGTCCGCAGCATCGCCCGCAAGAAACCACAACGCTGCGGCCATGGCGCTCAAGGCAACAATCAACCTGAGCGAAAACGCCAGCCATCCCGGCTGCGGTGTGTAGATTCCGTGCCTGCGCAATCCGCGGAAAAGCAGCCAGGCATTGAGGCAGGCGGCCAGGCCGATGGCCAGCGCCAGGCCGGCATGCTGCAGCCAGCCGATCAGAGCCAGGTTGAGCGCCTGGGTGACGCACAGCGTGATCAACCCGATCTTGACCGGGGTGCGAACGTTCTGGCGGGCGTAGAAGCCGGGCGCCAGAACCTTGACGAGGATCAGGCCGAGCAGGCCGACGCTGTAGGCGATCAGTGCGTTGCGGGTCATGAAGACGTCGTTGTCGGTAAAAGCGCCGTGGTGAAACAGTGTGGTGATCAGCGGTACGGCGATAATGGCCAAGGCGACCGCGGCAGGGGCTGCCAGCAGCAGTGTTAAACGCAGTCCCCAGTCAAGCAGCCTGGAATACTCATCGAACTTCCCGTCCGCGTGGTATTTCGACAATGACGGCAGAAGGATCGTCCCGAGTGCGGCACCGAGCATGCCGGACGGGAACTCCATCAGCCGGTCGGCGTAATACAGCCACGATACGCTGCCGGTGTCGAGAAATGACGCGAAGATCGTGTTGATCAACAGGCTGAGCTGGGAGACAGACACGCCGAGGACCGCGGGCGCCATTAATGCCAGGATCCGTCGCACTCCCGGCGCGCGCCAGTCGAGCGTGAAGCGCGGCAGCATGGCGATGCGCCTCAGTCCGGGCAGTTGAAATGCCAGTTGCAGGGCGCCACCGATGAAGACCGACCAGCCGAGCGCCATGACGGGCCGGTCGAACCATGGCGCGGCAACGAGCGCCATGGCGATGAAAGACACGTTGAGCAGGACCGGTGTGAACGCCGGAATGGCGAAGCGGTTCCAGGTGTTGAGAATTCCCCCGGCGAGAGCGACGAGCGACATGAACAGGATGTACGGGAAGGTGATGCGTGTGAGCTCGACAGTGAGGGCAAACTTGTCCGGGTCGGCGGCAAAGCCGGGCGCGGATATGTAGACCAGCAACGGCGCTCCAGCCATCCCGGCGAGGGTGACGGCGATCAGGACAAGAAGCAGCAGCGAGGCGACCTGGTCGACAAGTCGCCTGGCCTCACTCTCGCCCAGTCGGTTCTTGTATTCGCCCAGGATGGGGACAAACGCCTGGGAGAATGCTCCTTCGGCGAAAAGGCGACGAAAAAGGTTCGGCAGCTTGAAGGCGACGAAAAAGGCATCGGTCATCATCCCGGCGCCGAAAATCCTGGCGATCACGAAATCCCGGACAAAGCCGAGAACGCGTGAGATGAGTGTCATGGAGCTGATCGTAACCAGCGCTTTCAATAGATTCATCGGGAGAAGGGTGACGGCAAAGGCGCCATCTTAGCCGCATAAGAGGGGTGGTGACAGGACAGGCGGCACTTTCAACAATCGCTTGCCATCCGGGAGGCGGGTCTGTACAATTCCGCGCTTTCGATTAACTCATCTGCTTTTTGAGGATCAACTCATGGCCAACAGCGCACAAGCCCGTAAGCGTGCCCGCCAAGCCGTCAAGCAACGCGCCCACAACGCAAGCCTGCGCTCCGCTATGCGCACGGCGGTAAAGCGTGTGCAGAAGGCGATTGTCGCTGGCGACAAGGCTGCCGCTCAAGTCGTTTTCCAGCAATCCGTTTCGGAGATCGATAGCATCGCCGACAAGAAGATCATCCACAAGAACAAGGCGGCACGGCACAAGAGCCGGTTGTCGGCCCAGATCAAGGCGCTTGCTGCCTGATAGTTCAGGGTATCGGATGTGATTGGCGGCGCCCTCGGGCGCCGTTTTGCTTTTTACCATAGGCCGTTTCAGCCTATACAAGCCAGGCGTTTTCCCATAGAATTTTTCTTTCGGCATTTTTGGCGCACGGCCTGTCGCAGGCTTTGCCTGCAATTCACCGGCGAGGCCCGGTCTGTTCCGGCGGCGTAGGCCGCCGTTTCAGTTTTTGCACCTCAACAAGGGGTTGAATATGTCTCACCTGATGAATACCTATGCCCGTTTGCCTGTCGCTTTCAGTCATGGAAGCGGCAGTCGGGTGACCGATACCGAGGGCAGGGTTTACCTTGACGCCCTGTCGGGGATTGCAGTTAACACGCTCGGGCACAATCACCCGGTTCTGGTTTCAGCGATTGCCGCGCAGGCGGGACGCCTGTTGCACACCTCCAATCTTTATCGCATGCCGCAGCAGGAGGAATTGTCGGACAAGCTGGCCGGAGTGTCAGGCATGCAGGAGGTGTTCTTCTGCAATTCCGGGTGCGAGGCCAACGAGGCGGCGATCAAGCTGGCGCGGTTCTACGGTCATCAGCAAGGCATCGATAATCCCGCAATCATCGTCATGGAGCAATCCTTCCATGGGCGCACGCTGGCGACACTTTCCGCCACCGGGAACCGGAAGGTGCAGGCGGGTTTCGAGCCGCTGGTTTCAGGTTTTGTGCGCGTTCCGTTCAATGATCTCGAGGCGGTGAGCGCGATAGCCGAACACAACAAGAACGTTGTCGCGGTGATGCTCGAAATCGTTCAGGGCGAGGGCGGCATTTACGTCGCTGACCTGGATTATCAGCGCGCTCTGCGCAAACTCTGCGACGAAAACGGCTGGTTGCTGATCTGTGATGAGGTGCAGTGCGGCATGGGGCGTACCGGGACGTGGTTCGGCTTTCAGCACGCCGGCATCCTTCCTGACGTGGTGACGCTGGCCAAGGGGCTCGCCAGTGGCGTGCCGATCGGGGCCTGCCTGGCGGCCGGGAAGGCGGCCGGGCTGTTCAAGCCGGGCAACCACGGTTCGACGTTCGGCGGCAACCAGTTGGCGACGACCGCAGCGTTGACGACGCTGGCGGTGATCGAGCAGGACAAGTTGCTGGCGAATGCGGTGACTGTCGGTGAACTCATTCGTGACGGCATGGCGCGCGAACTGGGCGGCGTCAAGGGGTTTGTCGGAATTCGCGGACAAGGCTTGATGATCGGTATCGAGCTCGATCGTCCGTGTGGGGAACTGGTCAGGCTGGCGCTCGACGCCGGATTGCTGATCAACGTGACCGCCGAGAAGGTCGTGCGTTTGTTGCCCGCGCTGAATTTCAGTGCCGACGATGCGCGCGAACTGGTCCAGCGGCTGGGTGCGCTGATTCGTGAATTTCTTTCTTCCTGATCGGATACGGACATGACTCCCGTTAAGCCAGTCGTCAGGCACTACCTGCAGTTCAACGATTTCACCCGCGAGGAATATGCGTACCTGTTCGGTCGCACACGCTGGATCAAGGCGCAGTTCAAGGCGTATCAGCGCTATTGGCCGTTGAGCGACCGTACGCTGGTGATGATTTTCGAAAAGGCCAGCACGCGCACGCGCCTGTCGTTCGAGGCGGGGATCCAGCAACTGGGTGGTTCGGCAATCTACCTCAATACCCGTGATTCGCAGCTGGGACGTGGCGAGCCGATCGAGGATGCCGCACAGGTCATTTCGCGCATGAGCGACATTGTGATGATCCGCACCTTCGAGCAGACCATCGTCGAGCGCTTTGCCGCGCATTCACGAGTTCCGGTCATAAATGGCTTGACCAACGAATACCACCCGTGCCAGATCATGGCCGACATCTTCACCTACATCGAACACCGCGGATCGATCGAGGGCAAGACCGTGGCCTGGATCGGTGACTCGAACAACATGTGCAATACGTGGTTGCAGGCGGGTGAAGTCCTCGGCTTCAACGTGCACGTGTCGACGCCGCCAGGCTATGAGGTCGAGCCGGAGCGTGCCGGGCTGCATGGTACAGGGCATTTCCGGCAGTTTGCCGATCCGATGGATGCCGTGCGCGGGGCCGATATCGTCACGACCGACGTGTGGACCTCGATGGGCTTCGAAGCGGAGAACGAGGAGCGCCTGCGCGATTTCGCCGACTGGCAGGTCGATGCCGACATGATGAAGGCGGCGAATCCGGAGGCGATCTTCCTGCATTGTCTGCCGGCTCACCGGGGCGAGGAAGTGACCGCCGAGGTTATCGACGGGCCGCAGAGCTTTGTCTGGGACGAGGCGGAAAACCGCTTGCACGTGCAAAAGGCATTGATGGAGTTTCTTTTGCTCGGCCGAGTCAATCCTTAGAAGTTGCCTGGTTGTGCGCCGTCGATGTTCGGCTTTACAGAAGAGCAGGTTTCCGCTTTCGGCATGTCCTTCGGGATTGCTGCCTTCATGCTCTTCATGTTGTTCATCATTGGCGAACTCGCCTGGAAGTCGAAGGCCGGGAGAACCGGCACCTTCGTCCTTTTTTTGGTTCTGGCTCTCGGCATGCTTGGTTTTGTCGCCAAGTCCGTGATCCAGAGGTTTTGGGGAATGTGAAATGTCTCAATTCGATAACGTCAGCGTCGTCAAGAAGGCCAACGTCTATTTCGACGGAAAATGCGTCAGTCATTCCATCGAGCTTGCCGACGGCAGCAAGAAGTCCGTCGGCGTGGTTTTGCCTGCGTCGCTGGTTTTCAATACCGGCGCGCCGGAAATCATGGAGTGCGTGGGCGGTTCGTGCCGTGTGCGCCTCAAGGGCGATAGCGAGTGGACAACCTATTCTGCCGGGCAGTCGTTCAATGTGCCGGCCAATTCGTCGTTCGAGATCGTCTGTGACGAGCCGTATCATTACGTCTGCCACTACGGCTGAGTGCTTGCGATACCGGCGATTTTTTTGAGGGAATGCCATGCCATCGTTCGATTTTTCTTCCGAGGCCGATCTGGTCGCGTTGAAAAATGCCATCGACGTCACCAGCCGTCAGATCGACGCGCGCTACGACTTCAAGGGTACGTCAGCGAAGGTCGAACTCAATGAAAAGGACAAGGTGATCACGCTTTACGGCGATTCAGATTTCCAGCTCAGCCAGATAAAGGACATTCTCTTCCCCGCCATGGAGAAGAAGGAGAAGGAGAGTGTGAAGCGTCTGGATCACCAGTCCATCCAGAAGGTCTCCGGCAACAAGGTCAAGCAGGAACTGAAGATCAAGGTCGGTATCGAGACCGAGCTTGCAAAGAAGATCGTCAAGCTGGTCAAGGACTCGAAGCTGAAGGTGCAGGCGTCGATTCAAGGGGATACCGTACGGGTTTCCGGCGCAAAGCGTGATGAGTTGCAGGCGTGTATTGCGACGGTGACCAAAGCGATTACCGATTTTCCGATCAAATACGGAAACTTCCGCGATTAAGCCGAGGGTGAATATCGAGGCGCCGCATTTACGCGGATTCAAGCACGCGGTGCCCGACGGAAGATCCGTCGATTCTTCGCCTGGGGCTATCCAGCGCGCCGTTCCGACAAGGATGGTGCCTATGAAGCATGTCATTGATGTCGTCGAAGACTGTCCAAGAAGTGCACGATAACGAGGTTGTATCCGCGCCAGGGATGTCCTGGGCGGACGAATTGCGCCGGGTGTCGCAGGCGGTCAGTCAGAGCGGAAGCCGGTCGACGTCGAGCCGCAATCAAATTTATTACCTCCTGCACTGGACGCCTGATGCCAGTTGTTTCGGCATTACTGTACACCGCGGTCGTAGTCTGGAGGATGCCGAGGTCGTGTGGGAGATCGAGCGAGGGGCGATCAAGTCGCAGTCGTCCCTAAGCGATCAGGATGCGGATATCCTGCAGTTGCTGCGGTATGAACTCCCTGCGGAAAGTGGCTTGCGTGCCTATGGTTTCGGGGAGCGCGACGGTGGCGAGTTGCTGCAGCGTTTGCTGCGTACCGGCCGCTTCGCCCTGGCCAGTGATCTTTCACCTCTGCTTGCCGGCGAGAACCGGCCGGGGCAACTCGGTTGGCGGATTGACGAGCATGGCTTGCAGCGTCCGTGTTTCAGGGTTCTCACTGAAGGATGCCTGGCTATTCCGCTGTTGCCACCCTGGTATGTCGACCTCGACCGAAGTGTTGTTGGCCTGCTTGACGTCCCCGGCGACCCGGACATCATCGCGCGCTTGTTCTCCTTGCCGCCACTCGGGGACATGCAGGCCGAGGTCGTGGCCGCGATGCTTGCCGAACTGGCCCCCGAACTGCCTGCGCCGGAGGAAAATGCGCAGGCGTCGCTCCGCTGCATCGACGTCGCTCCTGTTCCCGTCCTTCGGCTGGAGACGCTGGAAACCAACGGCCATGACCCATGGCGCGAATACGCGTCATGTGCCGATACCGTCGGCTTTGATGTCGCTCTTGCCGGATTCCGTTACCAGGACGCTGAGGTCGGAGCCGGGGATAGAAGAGAATTCGTCGCGCTTGCCGATGGCGAAACAGTGCGGGTCAGGCGTCGTCTGGAAGCCGAGGAGGCGCTTCTGGCTCAGCTATCCGCGTATGGCCTGGAGAGGATTCCCGTCGCGATGCTGCGTGCATGTGGCGCCTTGCCGGAGAATGCCTATGGGCTGGAGAGCGAAGCGGCCTGGGCGCGTTTCATGGAGGAGTCGCTTCCCGCGCTGCGCCAAGCCGGCTGGGAGGTCGGGTTCGACGAGGAATTCCGCCATCATTCGCTGCGGGTCGATGCCTGGGAAGCCGATCTCGTCGCGTCGGACAGCGGCTGGTTCAATCTCGACATGGGCATCATTGTTGAGGGCGAGCGTCTGCCCCTGGCTCCGCTGCTTGCCGCGTTGTTCCAGAGGGATTCTCGCTGGCTGGAAACTGTGGATGTCCTTCGGATTGATGACAACGAGCAGATCGAACTGAGGACGGCCGCCAACAAGCGTCTGCGGGTACCTGCGGCGCGCCTCAAGCCCCTGGCGCTGACCCTGATCGACCTGTTTGACAGTTTTGACGGACGGCCTTTGCGCATTTCACGTTTCGACGCACAGCGGCTGAAGGTGTTGAGTGACGCCAGCCGCTGGCAGTTTCGCGGACACGAAGAAATCGTTGCCCTGGCGGATCGCCTGCTCGCGGCGCAGGGAGTGCGTCAGATCGAGCCGCCCAAGGGGTTGGGGCTTGAACTGCGTGCATACCAGAAGGAAGGGGTCGCCTGGCTGCAGTTTCTCCGCGAGCAGGGACTCTCGGGCATCCTGGCCGACGACATGGGACTTGGCAAGACCGCACAGGCGCTGGCGCATCTCCTGCTGGAGAAGGAAAGCGGTCGCCTCGACCGTCCGGCGCTGATCGTTTTGCCGACTTCGCTGGTGTTCAACTGGATGAACGAGGCGGCACGATTCGCGCCGGAACTCTCCGTGCTGTCGCTCCAGGGCGTGGATCGCAAGTCGCGCTTCGACGACATTCCAAAGCACGACGTCGTGCTGACGACCTATCCGTTGCTCTGGCGGGACGCGGCCGAACTCACCCGCTTCTCTTACCACATGCTGATTCTCGACGAAGCGCAGACTGTCAAGAATTCAAGGAGTCAGGGAGCGGAGGTGGTTCGGCGGATCGATGCACGGCATCGTCTGTGCCTGACGGGAACGCCGCTCGAAAACCACTTGGGGGAGCTGTGGAGCCAGTTTGATTTCCTGCTTCCTGGCTTTCTTGGCGGCAGCAATACCTTCGCCCGCTATTGGCGTACGCCGATCGAGAAGCAGGGCGATGCCCAGCGCCGGAATTTGCTGGCACAGCGCATTCGCCCCTTCATCCTGCGTCGGCGCAAGGAAGAGGTCGCGCCTGAACTGCCGCCAAAAACCGTCATACAGCGCAAGGTCGAACTCGCGGGCGGCCAGCGCGACCTTTACGAGGCGGTGCGTGCCGCGATGGACGTTATGGTGCGCGAAGAGATTGCCAGCAAGGGGTTCGGGCGCAGCCAGATCGTCATCCTCGACGCGCTCCTCAAGCTGCGGCAGGTTTGCTGCGATCCGCGCCTCGTGAGATCCCTGGTTGCGCAGCGGGTCAAGGAGCGGGCCAAGCTCGATCTGCTGATGACCATGGTGCCGGAACTGGTCGATGAAGGGCGGAAGATTCTGATTTTCTCGCAATTCACTGCCATGCTCGCCTTGATCGAGGCCGAAATGAAGCGGGCGGGAATTGCCTACGAGTTGCTGACCGGGGATACCGCGGATCGCGAGACCCCTGTGCGCCGCTTCCAGTCGGGCGAGGTTCCGGTCTTCCTGATCAGCCTGAAGGCCGGCGGGGTGGGTCTGAACCTGACTGCTGCGGACACCGTGATCCATTATGATCCGTGGTGGAACCCGGCCGTAGAAAATCAGGCGACTGACCGTGCGCATCGCCTCGGCCAGGATAAGCCGGTATTTGTTTACAAGCTGATTGTCGCCGGCAGCATCGAGGAGAAAATTCTCGCGTTGCAGGAACGCAAGGCTGACCTTGCCGCGGGAATCCTGTCGGCGGACAGCAACGCTGCGCTCAAATTCGGCGAGGACGACATCGCCGCGCTGTTTGCGCCGCTACCCTCCTAGATTTCCTGCCGGCAGAGCGTGTCTGCAGCGCAAGTGCCATGATCCGAAAGGGTTTTATACGTAATTTTTCTCCCTTCCATGTTTGACCGTGCGGTGATGGTTGGTGGATAATCCACACTTTTGCCCTCCCTCGCCGGCGTCTCCGGCTCTCAACGGCCTCTCAAGAACGCCTTTCGCCTGGCTCGGGATCATTGAACAGACAGGACTGAACATGACCAAGAATCACCCGTCACTCGCCATCGATCCTTATTACGACGGTGTACCGGCGTACATGACTGAAGTGTACGACTGGGCGTACGTTGACCCGAAGTGGGTGCGCGCGCTGGATCACAACTGGGTCGTGCGGGTCCTGCTGTTCCTGAACGACCAGCGCCTGATGCGCGCCTATCTCAACGAAATCAGGGAAGGCATGCGCGTCTGGCAGTTGGCGCACGTCTACGGCGATCTGGTGACCCGTGTGGCGAAGAAAGTGGGTCCCAAGGGGAAGTTCCTTCTCACCGACGTGACGCCGGTGCAGATCGAGCACGGCACGCGCAAGTTGGCTGGTATGGAGTGGACCAAGGTCGTCCGTGCCGATGCGGCGACCTATGTCGTTGGTGAAAACGATCACTACGATCTCATCTGCAGTTTCTTCCTCCTGCATGAAGTGCCGGAAGAGAAAAAGTACGAGATCGTCAATCACATGCTGGAAAAACTGCCCAAAGGCAGCAAGGCGGTGTTCGTCGATTACCATAACCCGGCGAAGTGGCAGCCGATTCGTTACATCCTGAAGGTGGTCAACCACTATCTTGAGCCGTTTGCCGAGGCGATGTGGAAAAACGAGATCCAGCACTACGCGCGCAATGCCGATAAATTCGTTTGGCGCAAGAAGACGTTTTTCGGGGGCGTCTATCAGTGCGTGGTCGTTGAACACAAGGCGTAAGCCTTCCCGTCCTGAATCGAAACGCGGCCAGGGCCGCGTTTTTTTTTGCTCATGGGGATCAGTTTCCCGCAAGTCCTCCGATCCATGCCGAATAGAGCTGATCGGCCAGACGGCGCATGGCCGGCAGGCGATCATCTGTTTCGGCCTGCATCTGCTCCGGCGTCTGCACCGAAGGCGGGAGTGGCTCCAGCCCGCGCGTTTCTTCCGCCCAGTTCGCGTTCCAGGTCGCGATCATCTCCGGCGTCATCTCCACGTGGCATTGCATGCCCAGATGCGGGCCAAGAGCGAACATCTGGTTCGCGCAGTATCCGTTTCCCAGAAGACGTTTCGCTCCTGCGGGGATGCTGAACGTTTCACCGTGCCACTGGAATACCGTTGCCTTGCCAGATTCATCGAGGGCATCCCCTAACCACCTTCGCGCCTCCTCGCTTTGAAGATCGGCTTCGGCGATGCCCCAGCCTATCTCCTTGACCGGGTTCCTGATGACATGACCACCGAGCGCCTTGCTCATCAATTGTCCGCCAAGGCAGTGTCCGATGACCGGGACGTTTTTCGCGAAGGCTTCGCGGAGCAATCGGCAACTTTCTTCGATCCATGGTAACGGATCGTTGACGCTGATGGTTCCCCCCATCAGGCAGATCCCGGAATAGGGTTCTGTTGACTCCGGAATGGAGGCGCCGCTGTCAACGCAGATCAGTTGCCAGGGAAGCGAGTGCCGATCGAGGAATGTGGCAAAATAGCCCGGACCTTCTGTACGGGTGTGGCGAAAAATGGCGATGGGTTTCATGAGTCGATGGTTCCTGTTTGGCTATCCAAGGGGTTCGGCCCGTTTCGATTTTACGCGAAGCATGCTTTGCTTATCTCTGGGCGTGGCGGCAGGCGCGTGGAGTTCTGTCGTCCTTGCAGCGGATGTGGGATTGGCGGGGCTGTTCCCCGGAAAGGCGCTACTGACCATCAACGGAGGGCAACCGAGAATAGTGGCGGTCGGCGCGACGACCGATGAAGGCGTCAAGGTCGTTTCGGTCAATGGAGAGACGGCGACGTTGGAGGTCAATGGCAAGCGACGCCAGTTGCGCGTCGGGCAGAATGTTGTGTCGCGCCCCTCGCAGAGCGGACCTGCGCGTGTGGTGCTGACGGCCGATGCTCGTGGACACTTTTATTCGACGGGTAACATCAACGGTTCCACGGTCCGCTTTCTGGTGGATACCGGGGCCTCGATGATTTCGCTCGGCGCAGGCGACGCGCGGCGAATTGGTGTCGATCCGGCCAAGGGGATGCCTGGCGTCGCCAATACGGCGAACGGGCAGACCGTCGTTTCCCGAGTGAAACTCCATTCGGTGCGGGTGGGGGAGATTGAACTGAATAACGTTGACGCGCTGGTTCACCAGCATGACCTGCCTGTGTCGCTGCTGGGAATGAGTTTCCTGAATCGCATGGAAATGCAGCGAAACGGGGATACCATGACATTGATTAAACGCTACTAGAGAAAATAGGGGGATAGATGCCGCATCGTGATCAGGAAATAGCCATGCTGCGCCGCGAACTTGAGATATTTATGGGAGAGCGGCAAAGCTTGCTGCGCGTGGTAGGCGCCAGCGCCGCGCTGATCGCGTCTCTCGACAGCAATCGCTTGCCGGTGGGGGCCGTCGAGTCGGCGGACCAGGTCGCGACCCTGATCAATATGCTGCCGGAAGAAACCCTGCAGGACGCGTTGGGATCGATTAACGCCGAGATAGAGGAAGAAGACGCTGTCAACAAAGGAAAGTGATCGCCAAAGCGAGAGAGGGACGCCCGATCTCTCCGGTACGGTTGATTTTGGCCGGTTGCGTCGCGTGCTCGCAGCTTTGCCCGCGAATGCAAGGCATGATGACGAGTTGGGTATTCAGATTGAGAACCCGGTTGAGGCGGCGGTCCTTTTTCCGATTGTGTTGCGAGAGAGCGGCACGACGGTTCTTCTGACGCAACGTACGGCGCATCTGCGCGACCACGCCGGACAGATCAGTTTTCCGGGCGGACGCGCCGAGTCCGGTGATCTCTCTCCTATGCATACTGCATTGCGTGAGGCGGAGGAGGAGATCGGACTATCATCGGCACATGTCGAAGTGATTGGCACGCTGCCGGAATATCTGACTGTCACGGGGTATCGGATTACCCCGGTGCTTGCTCTCCTGACGCCGCCATTCTCGCTTCACCCCGATCCGTCAGAGGTTGCGGAGGTGTTTGAGGTGCCGCTGGCATTCCTGATGAATCCTGAGAATCACCAGCGCCGGTCGCGCGAGGTTCAGGGGGAGGTGCGGAGTTTTTACGCGATGCCGTATGGTCGGCATTTCATTTGGGGGGCGACGGCGGGGATCATCGTCAGCCTTGCGCGGGCGCTGGCGCGTTGAGTGTGGCGCGGGAGGAGGCAAGCGTCCTCCATCGGATGAGAGGAATGTCATGTCGCTATTTTCGATGATTGCCGTCCTGCTGATCGAACAAATCCGTCCGCTGCCCTTTCCGGTTGTGGTGGGGGTGCCGCTTGAGCGCTGGGCCGGGTGGCTCGAAGCGCGTTTCAATGCGGGGGAACGTAGCCATGGAATCGTGGCCTGGCTGATCGGTGCCGGGAGTCTGGTGCTGGTTTCCGGTATTGCGTACGCTTTTCTTTACGCGCTCAGTCCGGTGTCGGCCTGGATCTGGAGTGTCCTGATCCTCTATCTGACAATGGGGTTCCGGCAGTTCAGCCACTACTACACCGATATCCAGCTGGCGTTGCGACTTGGTGACCTGTCGCACGCACGCGAAGTACTCGGCGAGTGGCGCGGCGCTCGCTCCGACGACCTGTCCCCCGCCGCTATCGCCCGCGAATCGATCCGGTGCGCGCTGGCGGCTTCGCATACACATGTCTTCGGTGTGCTGGTCTGCTACGTGTTGCTGCCCGGGCCGTGTGGCGCGGTGTTGTATCGTGCGGCCGCTTTTTTTGCCGATCGCTGGGGGAACAGGGGCGCACGCGGCACAGACAGTTTCGGCGATTTTTCCCGGCAGGCTTTCGCGATCATTGACTGGTTGCCAGCCCGCTTGACCGCTGCGGCGTTCGCCGTGGTGGGAAATTTCGAGAATGCGGTGTACTGCTGGAGAGCGCGCGCATCAGGGGAACGTGCCGACGCTGGCACCGGGTGGGGCCAGTCTGTTGTCGTTGCGGCCGGCGTAGGGGCGTTGGGATCGCTTCCCGCGGAAATGGCGGGCAATGGTGTCGGACATGGTGGCGAAGAGGTTGGCCTGGACTTGATGCAGAGCGCCGTCGGCCTGGTCTGGCGGGCACTGCTGCTATGGCTGTTGTTGTTGATCCTGTTCGAACTGGCCCGGTTGATGGCCTCCTGACCCGTCGCGCGCAGTCGGATCAGCGTTTCCTGGAAAGATCGCGCAGATCGTTCAGGAGCCGCTCGACGCTTTCCAGCGGAGTGTCCCAGGAACACATGAAACGGGCACCCCCTGCGCCGATGAAGGTATAGAAGCGCCAGCCGCGCGCACGCAGGCCCTCCAGCACCTCTGGCGGCAGCGAGGCGAATACCCCGTTGGCCTCCACCGGAAAGAGTAGTTGTGCCCCCGGGATGTCCCGCAATCCTTGTGCCAGACGTTGTGCCATCGCGTTGGCGTGTGCCGCGTGTTGTTTCCAGACATCGCCGTCCAGAATGCCGAGCCATGGCGCCGACAGGAAACGCATCTTCGAGGCCAGTTGCCCGGCCTGCTTGCAGCGCCAGGCAAAATCTTCAGAGAGCGACCGGTCGAAGAATACAACCGCCTCGCCGACCGGGAGTCCCATTTTCGTTCCGCCGAAGCACAGCACGTCGACGCCTGCGCGCCAACTGATATCCGCTGGAGCTACGCCAAGGGAAACGAGCGCGTTAGCGAAGCGGGCGCCATCCATGTGCACCCGCAACCCGTGGCGGTGCGCCAGTTCTGCTATCGCGGCGATTTCGGCCGGACGATAGACCGTGCCGACTTCGGTCGCCTGGGTCAGCGTCACGACACGGGGCTTCGGGTAGTGGATGTCGCTTCTGCGAGTGATGACGTCGAGCAGCGCGGCGGGATTCAGCTTCCCGTTCTCGCCACTGGCCGGGAGGAGCTTGGAACCGTTGGAGAAGAACTCCGGGCCGCCGCACTCGTCGGTCTCGACGTGCGCCAGGTCGTGGCAGACGACGCTGTGGTAGCTCTGGCAAAGCGACGCCAGCGCCAGGGAGTTGGCCGCCGTGCCGTTGAAAACAAAATATACGTCACAGTCGCAGGCGAACAGGTCGCGTAGCCGGTCCGACACGCGCCGGGTCCAGTCGTCGTCACCATAAGCGGGCGCGTATCCCGCGTTGGCCTCGACCAGCGCGGCAAGCGCCTCCGGGCAGATGCCCGCGTAGTTGTCACTGGCGAACAAAAGCTTGTTTTCAGTCGGTCGCAAAGACGACGCGTCACCGACATGCGTCTCAGGCAACAGTTTCAGCCTCCTCGGCGAAGACGAGACGGACTTTGCCGTCCTTGTCGAGATCGACCGTCACCCGACCGCCGCTTGCCAGTTTGCCGAACAGCAATTCGTCGGCCAGCGCGGCGCGGATCGTATCCTGGATCAGCCGCGCCATCGGGCGGGCGCCCATCAGCGGGTCGAATCCTTTCTCGGCCAGATGCCCCTTCAGTCGCTCGGTAAAGATGGCTTCAACTTTTTTCTCGTGCAACTGTTCTTCGAGTTGCATCAGGAACTTGTCTACCACACGCAGGATGACCTCGTGATCGAGCGCCTTGAAGGAAATGATTGCGTCCAGGCGGTTGCGGAACTCCGGCGTGAAAAGTCGCTTGATCTCACCCATTTCGTCGCCTGCCTGCCGCTTGCCGGTGAAGCCCATCGTCGACTTCTGGATGGCCTCCTGTCCGGCATTGGTCGTCATGATGATGACCACGTTACGGAAATCGGCCTTGCGTCCGTTGTTGTCGGTCAGCGTGCCGTGATCCATCACTTGCAGGAGGATGTTGTAGATGTCCGGGTGCGCTTTCTCGATTTCGTCGAGCAGCAGGACGCAGTAAGGTTTCTTGGTCACCGCCTCGGTCAGCTGGCCGCCCTGGTCGAACCCGACGTAGCCTGGCGGCGCGCCGATCAGGCGCGAGACCGCATGCCGTTCCAGGTATTCGGACATGTCGAAACGCAGCAACTCCACGCCCATGCAATAGGCGAGTTGCTTGGCGACCTCGGTCTTGCCGACGCCCGTGGGGCCGGAGAACAGGAAGCTGCCAATCGGCTTGCCCGGTGTGCCGAGACCCGAACGGGCCATCTTGATCGACTTTGCCAATGCATCGATCGCCGGATCCTGTCCGAAGACCACCGCTTTCAGATCACGGTCGAGATTCTTCAGCGCGTTGCGGTCGTCAGTGGAAACCTGCGTCGACGGTACGCGTGCGATTTTGGCAATGATCTCCTCGATATCCTGCTTGCCGATGATTTTCTTCTGCCTCGATTTGGGCAGGATGCGTTGCGCGGCACCCGCCTCGTCGATGACGTCGATGGCTTTGTCCGGGAGGTGGCGGTCAGTGATGAAGCGAACCGAGAGGTCGACCGCCGAGGTCAGCGCCGCGGCCGAATACTTGATGCCGTGATGCGACTCGAAACGCGACTTCAGTCCTTTCAGGATTTCGATGGTGTCACTGACCGAGGGTTCGTTGATGTCGATCTTCTGGAAACGACGCGACAGCGCGTGATCCTTCTCGAAGATCGTCCGGAACTCGTTGTAGGTCGTTGCCCCGATGCACTTCAATTGTCCATTGGACAACGCGGGCTTCAGCAGATTCGACGCATCGAGGGTGCCGCCCGAAGCGGACCCGGCACCGATCAAGGTGTGAATCTCGTCAATGAACAGGATGGCGTTCGGGTTCTCGCTCAATTGCTTGACGACTGCCTTGAGCCGCTGCTCGAAGTCGCCCCGGTACTTTGTCCCGGCGAGCAGCGCCCCCATGTCCAGCGCGAAGACCTTGGCGTTGGCCAGGACATCGGGCACGTCATTTTCGACGATGCGACGTGCAAGACCTTCTGCGATTGCGGTTTTACCTACCCCGGCTTCGCCGACAAGCAGCGGGTTGTTCTTCCGTCGGCGGCAGAGGGTCTGGATGACGCGTTCCAGTTCGCTGTCCCGGCCAATCAGCGGGTCGATCTTTCCTTGCTGCGCGAGGGCATTGAGGTTGATCGTGTAGTTTTCCAGGGAACTCGGAGCGGTAGCCTGTTCGCCCTCGGCTTCGGCTTCCGGTTCGGAGCGGGCGGGTTGTTGCTGAACCTTGCTGATGCCGTGGGAGATGAAGTTGACGACGTCGAGGCGCGTAATTCCTTGCTTTTGCAGGTAGTAAACAGCGTGCGAATCCTTCTCGCCGAATATGGCGACCAGCACGTTGGCACCGTTAACTTCCTTTTTTCCGGAGGACTGGACGTGCAGGATGGCGCGCTGGATCACCCTCTGGAATCCAAGGGTCGGCTGCGTGTCGATATCGTCCTTGCCTTCGATTGACGGGGTATGCTCCTCGATGAAACGGCTGAGATCTTTCCGTAACTGTTCGATGTTTCCGCCACAGGCACGCAGTGTCTCGGCCGCTGATGGATTGTCGAGGAGGGCGAGCAGAAGGTGTTCAACCGTGATGAACTCGTGGCGTTTCTGGCGAGCTTCGACAAACGCCATGTGCAGACTGACTTCAAGTTCCTGAGCGATCATTCAACTCTCCTCCATGATGCACGCCAGCGGATGCTGGTTTTCTCGCGCAAAGCTCAATACCTGTTCGACCTTCGTTGCGGCGACGTCTCGCGGGTACACCCCACAGATGCCGCGTCCTTCCGTATGAACTTTGAGCATGATTTGTGTCGCCCGTTCTCGATTCATCGAAAAAAACCTTTGCAGCACATGGATGACGAAATCCATGGGCGTGAAGTCGTCATTGAGCAACAACACGGTGTAAAGCGGTGGCGGTGCGAGCTTGCTGCGCTGCGCCTCCACTACTGGGTTGTCTTGATTTTGCCGTTTAGCCATGAGCTCATTCTAGCGGCTCTTCCACGACGCGAAAACAGCACCACCCCACGCCAGGAAACGTTCAGTTTTTTGGGGTTTTGCATAGAAACCACACGGATTTCCGCAAACAGCCGGCAAAAGGCTTGACGCTCTCTCAAAAACTAGCGTACAAAGACCCCATGTTTCGGTTCAGCGCAATGTTGATCACCAAACATGCAAGTCGGGCTTTGCCCGGATTTCGTTTATTTAAAGGAAGTAGCAATATGGCAACTGGTACTGTTAAGTGGTTCAACGACGCCAAGGGTTTCGGCTTCATTACTCCGGACGATGGCAGCGAAGATCTCTTCGCGCATTTTTCGGCGATAACCATGAGCGGATTCAAGACCCTCAAAGAGGGCGAGAAGGTCAGTTTTGATGTAACTCAGGGTCCAAAGGGTAAACAGGCTTCGAACATCGCACGTGCCTGATTAGTAGTCACCCGTGCCAAAAAACCCGCCATCGGCGGGTTTTTTTTACCTGCTGTTCGCGGTGCTCCTGAAACAAACCGAAACACCGGGCGCTGCAGAGGTTCGTTATCATGGGCGTCCTGTCCAGTCTGCCGTTCCGGCGCATCATGTCACAGTCACACATCTCCAGGCGCATTGTCAGTTCGCTGATTGCTTTTGTTCTCGGCGTTTCGCCGCTGTCGATCACTTTTGCGCAGACAGGCATTAATGATCTGCCTGATCTTGGGGAATCGGCGCGCGCGGAGTTGTCGCCGCAGCTGGAGCGAAAGATCGGCGAAAGCATCATGAACCAGATTCGCCAGCGCGAGCCGAGCTATATCGATGATCCGGAGATCAACGATTATCTGGCGAATCTGGGGCGGCGACTGGTCGAGGCTAGCGACAGTCCCACCGGAGAATTCCAGTTCTTCGCGATCCGCGACAATACGGTCAACGCGTTCGCGATGTTCGGCGGGTACATCGGGGTCAATACCGGAACGATGCTGACCGCCCAAAGCGAATCGGAGCTGGCTGGCGTGATCGCCCACGAAATTGCCCACGTCACCCAGCATCATCTGGCACGCCAGATTGCCAAGGAAAAGCAAAACACGATCCCAAGTCTGGTAGCCATGGCGCTCGGGATTCTTGCCGCACGTTCCAACACCTCGGTCGCGGCCGGAACTGTCGCCTCCGTCCAGGCAGGCATCATCCAGTCGCAGTTGGCGTACAGCCGGGATTTTGAACGGGAAGCCGATCGCATGGGTTATCAGACGCTGGAGAAAGCAGGCTTCGATGTGCGCGGCATGGGCGAGTTCTTCGGCCGTCTGCAAAATGTTACCCGGCTCTACGATAACAACGCACCTGTCTATCTGCGTTCTCATCCGCTGACGGTCGAAAGGCTGTCGGATATGCAGAACCGGGCAGCAGAATCGCCATATCGCCAGGTGGTCAGTAGTCTGGAGTTCCATCTGATTCGCGCCAGGTTGCGGGCGCAGGAGGGCACTCCGCGCGACGCCGTTCGCGAGTTCGAGAAGCTGTTGCGAGAAAAGAAATACGTTTCGCAAGCGGCCGTCCAGTACGGGCTGAGCCTGGCGCTTTTGCGTGCGCGGGATTTCGAGGGGGCAAAGCGCGCCAGCGAGAGTCTCACTGCCTTGGCGGATTCGTCCCCGATCATTGCGGGTCTTGTGGCGGAAATTCGGGGCGCGTCTGGTGATTTCACCGATGCACACGCGATATACCGCGCCGCCTTGCAACGTTTCCCACAAGCCAAAGCGCTGGTGTACGGCTATGCCGAGTCGCTTTTCTCCGCACGCGATTTGCAAACGGCTCAAGAATTCCTGGCGTCTCAATTGCAGCGCGATGCTTGGGATTACAAGCTGTACGGCTTGCAGGCGAAGAATTATGCAGCCATGGGGAAACAGTTGCTGCAGCATCGGGCGCAGGCGGAGTTCTATTATCTGCAAGGGCAACTGGGGCCGGCGATCGAGCAACTCGAATTTGCCCAAAAAGCGAAAGACGGAAATTTCTACGAGTTGTCGGCTGTGGACGCGCGGCTGCGCGAGCTGCGCAAGCAGCACATGGAAGAAGAGAAGAGGAAGCGCAACGGCGGTTAGAATGACAGGCTTCGTTTCAGCGGGAGTTCGTCATGGAGGTTGATCGGGAATTGGATGTCAAGGGTCTGAATTGCCCTTTGCCGATATTGCGTACCAAGAAAGCGCTGTCCGAAATGCACTCGGGCCAGGTACTGCGTGTCGTCGCCACCGACGCACACGCAGTCAAGGATTTTCGGGCGTTTGCCAAACAGACGGGCAATGAATTACTCAATGTGACTGAACTTGATGCAGTGTTCGAATTCCTGTTCAAGCGCAAGTAACCTTCTTTTTTCTCGGGGTCAGTAATGCCCTTGGGGGAATGCCCGCAAGATTGTTTTGCGCTCTTCGATGACGATCACGGGACAGCACGGCTTCTGAGCGGTTATCGTCGCTCCTTTTCGTTTGACGGCAACCTGGATGGCGCCGCTCTCGATGCTGCATTTGCAGCTACCGAAATGGCTGTCGGCCAAGGCGAGTGGGTAGCGTTGGCCGCCAGCTACGAACTCGGCGCGTTGCTCGAACCGGCCGTTCGCCGGGATCCCACGAGGCAACCGCTTCTTCGAGGCTGGGTGTTCGGGCAGTCGGAATGTCTGGATGCTGCGGGTGTCGCCGCGTTTCTCCACGAGCGCTTGTCCCGACTGTCAGATCAGCAACGTGTCGCCGGCATCGCGGAGGTTCGTCCTGCGCTTGATCTCGACGGTTACGTGACAAAGGTCCAGCAGATTCGGCGCTGGATTGCCGAGGGCGATTGCTACCAGATCAATCTGACTTTCCCGTTGCGGTTTCGCTACTTCGGGCATCCCCTGGCGCTTTATGCCGGGTTGCGTCGGCGTCAGCCCGTAAGGCACGGTGCGTATTTGTCGGTTCCTGGCGGGCCGTTGCTATCCTTGTCGCCGGAGTTGTTCTTCGAGCGGCGTGGGCGGCGTGTGGTGACACGGCCGATGAAAGGAACCGCGCCGCGTGGTTCCACCCCCATCGAGGATGCGGAAAACCGGTGCGCTCTGCTTGCTTCGGCCAAGGAGCGCGCCGAGAACATCATGATCGTCGACCTGCTGCGCAACGACCTGGGGAGGCTGGCGGATGCGGGCAAGGTGCGCGTCGATGCGCTGTGCGAGGCCGAGGCCTATCCGACCCTTTGGCAATCGGTGTCCACCGTGTCTGCGGAAATGCCCGATGTCGGGCTGCGCGATCTTTTTACGGCGCTGTTTCCGTGCGGGTCGATCACCGGGGCGCCGAAGATTCGCGCCATGCAGCGCATCGCCGAGTTGGAGGACTCGCCGCGTGGCATCTATACGGGATCGATCGGTTGGCTGGCGCCCGGGGGCGATTGCCGATTCAACGTGGCGATCCGTACACCGGAACTTGGCGTGGACGGCTACGGGCGCCTTGGCATCGGTGGCGGGATTGTCATCGATGCGCAACCAGAGCGCGAATACGCCGAGTGCCTGCTGAAGGCGCGCTTTCTGACAGGCTTCGATCCGGGCTTCGAGCTGATCGAGACGCTTCGCCTGGAGCAGGGGCGATATCCGTTCCTCGAGTTGCACTTGCAGCGCTTGTCATCCTCGGCCGTTGCGCTGGGGTTCGCCTGCCCGATGTCCGAGATTCGCGATGCCTTGCAGAGACGGGCCGCCGGGAATGGTGTTGGTCTGCATCGGGTTCGCTTGACGCTGGCGCATTCCGGTGAATGGGGAGCGACCTCGGTGGCGTTCTTGGATGACCCTTTGTCGAAGTCGGCGATTATCGCGTCCGAGGTGCTGGATTCATCGGACTATTTGTTGCGGCACAAGACGAGCGTGCGAAGCCGCTACGACGGGGCTCTGAAATCGCTGGAAGGGGTTCCGGGTGCGTTCGATGCAATCTTTCTCAATAGTCGCGGCGAAGTCTGCGAGGGGGCGCGCAGCAACGTTTTTGTCGAACGCGATGGAGTGTTACTGACGCCGCCGCTACACTGCGGCCTGTTGCCGGGCGTGCTGAGGCGTCACTTGCTCGAGTCGGGGCGCGCCGTGGAACGCGTGTTGACGCGCGAGGACCTGTTCGGCGATGCGTCCGTCTATCTTGGCAATGCCCTGCGCGGGTTGGTCCGCGTCACCGTGTCGCCTCGATCCTGACCCTCAGCTTTTTCCGGTGCTGCCAAACCCGCCGGCGCCGCGCGTGCTTGTGTCGAACTCGTCAACGACGTTGAAGGCGACCTGAAGCACCGGTACGACGACCAGTTGTGCAAGGCGGTCGAGCGGGTTGAGCGTAAAGCTCTCCTTGCCGCGATTCCAGGTCGACACCATGATCTCGCCCTGGTAGTCCGAATCGATCAGGCCCACCAGGTTGCCGAGCACAATGCCGTGTTTGTGGCCAAGGCCCGAGCGCGGCAGGATCATCGCGGCCAGGCCGGGGTCTTCGAGGTGAATCGCCATGCCCGTGGGGATCAACAGGGTTTCGCCGGGGCGGATGTCGACGGGGGCCTCGATGCAGGCGCGCAGGTCGAGACCCGCCGACCCGGGCGTGGCGTAATGCGGCGGCGTGTCCTTGAGGCGCGGATCTAGGATGCGGACGTCAATGCGGTGCATTCGGGTTCTCCAGCAGGAAAACGATGCGCGCGATCAGTTGGCGCGCGAGTTCGAGTTTCGGGGCGGGGGCGAGCGGTTGCTGGCCGCCATCGTCGAACAGGATCAGGGTGTTGTCGTCACCGCCGAAGCCGTCCTGGATCAGGTTGCCGACGATCAGCGGAATCTTCTTGGCGCGACGTTTTTTCTCGGCATACTCGGCCAGACTCTGCGTTTCAGCGGCGAAGCCGACGCACAGCGGCGGCCGGGGCAGGGCGGCAACGTCAGCGAGGATGTCTGGATTCTGCACGAGTTCGATCACCGGCGGCGGCGCGCCATCCTTCTTGGTCTTTTGTCCAGCGACGATCTTCGGGCGGTAATCGGCGACTGCGGCTACGCCGATGAATACATCTTGGTTTGCAGCGCGCTTGAGGACTTCCGCGTGCATTTCCAGTGCGCTGGTGACGTCGATGCGGGTGATGCCACGGGGCGTCGGCTGCGACACCGGGCCACAGACCAGTGTGACGTTGGCGCCGGCCTCGCGGGCGGCGCGCGCAATGGCAAAGCCCATCTTGCCGCTGGACAGATTGGTGATGCCACGTACCGGGTCGATGGCTTCGAAGGTCGGGCCGGCCGTCATCAAGACGCTCCTGCCCTTGAGCAGCTTCGGCTGGAAATGCGCGATCACTTCCGCGAGTATCTCCTCGGGTTCGAGCATTCGCCCGTCGCCGATTTCGCCGCAGGCCTGCTCGCCGCTTGCCGGGCCGAGAGCGGTTACGTTGTCGCTGAGCAAGGTAGCCATGTTGCGCTGCGTCGCGGGGTTGGTCCACATCTGCCGGTTCATTGCCGGCGCGACAAGCAGCGGGCAATCGCGCGCCAGGGTCAGCGTTGTCAGCAGGTTGTCGGCGATGCCGTTGGCGACCTTGGCGAGGAAATCCGCCGAGGCCGGAGCGATCAGCAGCACGTCGGCGTCACGGGAAAGCTGGATGTGCGCCATGCTGTTGGCGACGCCGGAGTCCCACTGCTCGGTGAAAACACGGTTTCCAGAGAGTGCCTGAAACGTTGTTGGCGTCACGAAATGCGTCGCTGCCTCGGTCATGGCGACTTGCACCGAAGCACCCTGTTTGACCAGCAGGCGTACCAGTTCGGCGGCTTTGTACGCGGCAATTCCGCCTGTAACCCCGAGCGCGATCCGCTTCCCTTTTAATTCCATATGGATTTTCCGTTAAAATTCCGGTCGGTCATTCTAACCGAGAACATTTCATGGCAATTACCGATTGGCCTGAGGAGGAACGTCCGCGGGAACGCTTGCTCGCACGCGGCGCCGCATGCCTGTCGGACGCTGAGTTGCTGGCCATTTTTCTCCGTGTTGGCGTGAAGGGGAAGAGTGCTGTCGATCTGGCGCGCCAGTTGATCGGTCATTTCGGTAGTCTCAATGGACTGTTTGCGGCGAGCGAATCGGCCTTCTCGGCCATTCCCGGCATGGGCCTGGCGAAATACGCGCAGTTGCAGGCGGTTCTGGAAATGGCGCGGCGGGCTCTCGCCGAACCGATGAAGGAGCGGGATGCATTCTCCAGTCCGGCGGCAGTGCGCGACTTTCTGCGCTTGCACCTCTCCGGACGTTCCTTTGAAGTGTTCTTTGCGCTGTGGCTTGACTCGCAGCATCGTTTGCTGGCGGCCGAAGAACTATTCCGGGGGACGTTGGCCCAAACCAGCGTCTTTCCTCGGGAAATCGTCAAGCGGGCGCTGGAGCACAACGCGGCGGCTGTTGTTTTTGCGCACAATCATCCCTCCGGTGTGGCGGAGCCGTCATCCGCCGACGAAACGCTCACACGCAGCCTCAAGCAATCGCTGGCACTGGTCGACGTCCGTGTGCTCGACCACTTCGTCGTGGCCGGTCAGTCTTCACCGTTGTCGTTTGCCGAACGCGGTCTCTTATAACATTCGAACTCAAAAAAGTCTTGAACTGACCAAGGGGTTCGCGATAGAATCTTCGCCTTTCTCCCCGAGACCAACTGGAGTAACGATCATGGCACGTGTCTGCCAAGTGACGGGTAAAGCCCCGATGGTTGGGAACAACGTTTCCCACGCCAACAACAAAACGAAGCGCCGCTTCCTCCCGAATCTGCAGTACCGTCGTTTTTGGGTCGAAAGCGAAAACCATTGGGTTCGCCTGCGCGTATCCAACGCCGGTTTGCGCATCATCGACAAGAATGGCATCGACTCTGTGCTCGCGGATTTGCGTGCACGTGGCGAGATCTGACGAGGAGACCAGTCATGCGTGAAAAGATCAAGCTTGAATCGACCGCCGGAACGGGTCATTTCTATACCACGACGAAGAACAAGAAGACGACGCCGGAGAAGCTGGAAATCAAAAAATACGATCCGGTCGCCCGCAAGCATGTGGCTTACAAGGAAACCAAGCTTAAATAAAAGCCCCCTTCGGGTTAAAAAAAGCCTCGCGGACAGCGAGGCTTTTTTTTGCCCGGAATGAGTCGTGCCGCTTGCATATTGCTGTGCCCGGTCAGCTCCCTTTTTGTTCTCAGTCGACTTTCTCGTAGCCGTTTTGCGCCATGAAACGCTTGAGATCGACTGAGCCGAGGCGGCGGGAGGCGCCTTCCATGTGTTCGCGCGCGGCGGTGCGAGCGGCTTCTTCGTCCTGCCGGGAAATCGCGTCGACGATGCGTTGATGCTCTTCCTTTACCTGTTGGGAGAGGGCGGCCCGGGTCGCTTCGTAGCTGCGGGTTATCAGCGTCGCCTTGGTCAGAAAGTTGAACAGGAATTCGATCAGGGCGAGAAAGTGGGGGTTGCCCGTTGCCTCCGCAATGCTGCGGTGAAAAACGATATCCGCATCGACCCCGTTTTCCCCCGATTGTTCGTCGAGTTCGATCTGCTTCAGTGCCCGCTTGATTGCTGCCATTTGCTCCCGCGTGCGACGTTTGGCCGCGAGGGCAGCGATTTCTCCTTCCAGCGACATTCTCAGTTCGACGACCTGCAACACTGACTGGATCGAGTCCATGATGCTCGGGTTGATGCGGAACGGGGCGTGCATGTTGCGGTCGCGGACAAATACGCCGCTGCCCTGACGCGATTCGACCAGTCCTTCCGACTTCAGGCGTGAAACGGCCTCGCGGATGACCGTGCGGCTGACACCGAACCGGCCGGCCATCTTCAGTTCCGACGGCAAGCGTGCGCCCGGCGGGAAATCCTCGCCATTGATCAACTGCGTAAGAGCGTCGAAGACACGATCGGTGAGCGTGCCTGTCGCCGTGATCCGTTCGACCCTGAATTCTGGTGTAGATGCCATTGGTTTGACCCCGGTAATTTTTTATTTACGGATGTTGTAATTGATCCGTTTCTATGTTTTACTAAATGAAAGTTATCATATGTAATCTTGTATGACAACTTTTCAAAGGCTGCTCCACTAAACGATGGGGCGCCCAAAAAAGAAATTCTCAAGGCTGTTCATCGCTGGTTTTAGTGATTTGGGCGATGTTGTCTGAAGAGCTGGGGCTGGCATTTTTAGAGAGGGAAGACAGATGAAAGCAACGAAGATCGTGGCAGGGCTGCTGGTGGGGTTTGGTTTGGT